>UMHG01038234.1_pt1 | contig 16186 bp, 15 predicted proteins | sample 1965471 | NCBI WGS metagenome assembly UMHG01 (sample SAMEA4836092, study PRJEB28245) | human gut metagenome | biome: gut microbiome; material: fecal sample | place: Denmark | collected 2008
TCTGATAAGATTTTTAAGCTTTATCGGCAATTCTATGCCGAATTTTTTTGCTGCCATGGTCCTGATGTATTTTCTGTCCATCAGGCTGGGCGTTTTACCGGTAGTCACAAATACAGATCTTGGACAGAGTATTATTCTGCCGACACTGACACTGGCGATCTCCATGGCTGCAAAATATACCAGACAGGTGCGTGCCACGGTTCTGGAAGAACTGAATAAGGATTATGTGACCGGAGCCCGGGCAAGAGGGATCCGCAGTCGTGTGATCATCTGGAAGAGTGTAATGAAGGCTTCCATGCTGACGATCATCACACTGCTGGCTCTGTCCATCGGCAATCTTCTGGGAGGAACTGCCATTGTGGAAAATATCTTTATGTGGGATGGTGTCGGAAAACTGGCGGTAGATGCGATCACCATGCGTGACTATCCGATCATCCAGGCTTATGTGGCCTGGATGGCGGTTATTTATGTTCTGGTAAATCTGGTGACAGATATTATTTACCACTATCTGGATCCGAGAGTACGACTTGGAGGTGACAGAGCATGAGTGGAAAAAATAATATCACAGTCCGGAAGCAGAAGATCCGGAAAAATCATACAAAAGCAAAGCTCGTCTTTTTTCTTGTGCTTACAGCAGTGCTTCTGTTTGTAGCGGCATTTGCAAAATATCTCTGCCCTTATGATCCTTATGCCCAGGATCTGGCACTTGCTCAGAAACCGCCGGGATCGGAGCATCTGCTCGGGACAGACCGTTATGGAAGAGATATGCTTTCCCGTGTGATCATAGGAAGTACGACCAGTATTTATGCAACACTGCTCCTGGTTGCGGTGATCACGGTGGTGGGAACGGCTATTGGTATTTTCTGTGGCTGGAAGGGCGGCAAAGCCGATACCGTTCTGATGCGTATCTCCGATCTGTTCCTGGCTTTTCCGGGACTGGTATTTGCCCTGGCAGTAGCAGGTGTTCTGGGAGGCGGTATCCAAAATGCCATTATTGCTCTGGCGGTGATCAGCTGGCCGAAGTTTGCAAGACTTGCCAGAGGGCTTACCCTGACTCAGAAGGACTCTGTATATCTTATGGTGGCAAAGCTTTCCGGGAGCAGTACAGGAAAGCTTCTGCTCAAACATATCCTTCCAAATATTGCAGGCCCCATACTTGTTACGTCAGTTCTTGATATTGGAACCATGATGATGGAGCTGGCAGGACTTTCCTTTCTCGGGCTTGGGGTAAAGCCTCCAATGGCAGAATGGGGAAGTATGATCAACGATGGAAGAAGTATGCTGCAGATTTCACCGTGGATGGTACTTGCGCCGGGAATGGCGATTTTTATTACGGTAATGATCTTTAATCTTCTGGGAGATACGATCCGGGATTATATGGATCCGAAGGAACGAAACAGGAGAAGAGGATAACAGGCACTTATAAATAAATATAACACAGAAAGTGAGAGCGGAGATTATGAAGAAAAAGATTCTGGCAGCAATGCTTGCTGCGTCAATGGTCATGAGCATGACGGGAGTTCCGGCAGCAGCAAAAAGCAAAGAAAAGAGTGAAGGAACTACCTTTGTTTACGGAACTACCGGATACAGTGAAGAAATGGGAGATGCAGGATTAAACCCTCACGACAATTATTCCGGATGGAGCTGTCTGCGTTATGGTGTAGGAGAAACATTGTTTAAGTACAATGACAACATGGAGGTAGAGCCATGGCTTGCTACAGACTATGAATTTACAGACGATAATACAGTAAAGATCACCCTTCGTGACGGTGTGAAATTTTCCAGTGGAAGAACCATGGATGGAGAAGCGGTAAAAGAATGCCTGGATGATCTGATCGCAAACCATGACCGTGCACCTTACGATATGAAGATCGATAAGATCGAAGCGGATGGAATGACGGTAACGATCCATACTTCCGAACCATGTCCGGCACTGATCAATTATCTCGGTGATCCATATGGTGCTATCATTGATATGGATTATGGCGTACAGGGAGAGGGCGGCTCTGCAAATGTGGCAGGAACAGGCCCTTATGTTGCAACAGAGGTATCTCCAACAGAGATCAAGTTGGTAAAAAATGAGGATTACTGGGGCGGAGATGTAAAGGTAGACAACGTTATCGTAAAATCCTTCTCAGACGGAAGTGCCCTGACTGCAGCATTACAGACAGGCGATATACAGGGAACTTATGGACTTCAGTATGACAACTATGCGCTTTTTGACGGAAATCCGGACTATCAGATCAGCTCTGTAGCAACAAGCCGCTGTTTCTTCGGACAATTTAATATGGAATCCGAGCTGATGCAGGATCAGAATGTGAGAAAAGCCATTGAGATGGGAATCGATAAGGACGGCTTCTGCAGTGTGATCATGGAGGGACGAGGTGTTCCGGCAGTGGGAGCCTTCCCAAGCAGCTTTTCCTATGGAAACGATGCAGTAAAGGCACCGTCCTATGATCCGGAAGAGGCGAAAAAGCTTCTGGAAGAATCCGGATGGACAGATACGGATGGAGATGGCTATGCAGATAAGGACGGAAAGAAGCTGTCCATCACATGGCTGACCTATCCAACCCGTCTGGAACAGCCTAAGCTTGCAGAATATGCACAGTCCACTTTAAAGGACATCGGAATTGAGGTCAATGTTAACAATACAGCAGATCATGCGACGTATGCGAAGAACGGAGAATTTGATGTATATGTAAGCTCACTTACAACTGCACCTACCGGTGATCCGGAATATTTCTTCACAAGTACAGTTGTATCTGACGCTGCCAAAAATTATGGCAAATACAGCAATTCGGATCTTGATGATATCGTAGCGAAGCTGCATGAGACCTTTGATACAGATGAGAGAGGTAAGCTTGCTGTGGAAGCACAGCAGACCATTCTGGATGATGATGCGTATTTCTTTGTTTCTCATCTGAACATGGGGCTTGTGTCAAAGTCAAATGTATCAGGGCTGACTGCTCACCCATGTGATTATTACGAGATCACGGCAGATCTGGAAGTGAAATAAGATGGAATCATTGTTGAAGCTTGAGCATGTGACGATCTGCTACAACGGAGAACCGGTTGTACATGATGTGGATCTGGAACTGAATAAAGGGGAGATCCTGGGGGTGGTAGGCGAATCCGGAAGCGGAAAAAGTACCATCATCAAGGCAATCATGGGACTTCTGGGAAATGAAGGCACGGTGACAGAAGGGGATATCTGGTACAAAGGAAAAAATGTGGTGGATATGCCGGAAAAAGAATTACGCAGACTTCTGGGCCCTGAGATCGCCATGGTCTTTCAGGATTCAGGAGCAGCCCTTTGTCCCATCCGCACCGTGGGCGATCAGATTTATGAGAGTATGCGGGAGCATGAGAGGATCAGCCGTAAGGAGTGTGCTGAGCGCGCCGTCCGGATGATGGCTAAGATTGGTCTCAAGGATGGGGAACGTGTTTTGCAAAGCTACCCATTTGAATTGTCCGGCGGTATGAATCAGCGTGTGGGAATCTGTATTTCCATGCTGCAGAATCCGTCGCTTCTTCTGGCAGATGAGCCTACTAGTGCCCTGGATGTAACCATACAGAAACAGGTAGTTGAGGAAATGCTGCTGATGCGTAAGGAATACGGAACAGCCATGATCGTTGTCACACACAACATCGGTGTGGTGGAAAAAATGGCAGATAAGGTTCTGGTACTGAAAAACGGAAAGGTGAGGGAATACGGAAAAACAGCTCAGGTCCTGACAGCTCCGACAGATCCTTATACAAAAGAACTTATGCGTTCGGTACTTTGCCTGAAACGTGCAGGCACCGGAAATGGAGGCAGATGATGGCAGAAAAAATCCTGGAAGTGCAGAATCTGAAAAAGACATTTTTATCCGGGAAAAAATCCTTCACGGCTGTGGAAGATGTGAGCTTTTTTCTGAACGCGGGAGAAGTTCTTGGTATCGTGGGCGAATCCGGTTCCGGAAAAAGTACAGTGGCAAAAATGATCACGCATCTGACGGATATTACAGATGGAAAGATTTTTTTCCTGGGAAAAGATATCACACATGCGAAGGGAAAAGCTCTCCGGGAAACTTACCGGGAACTTCAGATGGTCTTCCAGACACCGGCAGGATCCTTTGATCCCAGGTGCACCATTGGGGACGGAATCGGGGAAAGTCTCCGGAATATGGGGATAAGTAAGAAGGAAACCAGGAACCGTGTGGAAAAACTTCTTCTTACCTGCGGCCTGACTCCGGAATATGCAGACCGTTATCCTCATCAGGTCAGCGGAGGGGAGTGCCAGAGAGCGGCCATTGCCAGAGCCCTGGCTGTAGAACCCAAAGTTCTGATCTGTGATGAGGCAACCAGTGCCCTGGATGTGACGGTACAGAAACAGATCATGGAGCTTCTCATGAAGCTTAAAAAAGAAAAACAGCTGTCCTTCCTTTTTATCTGCCACGACTTGGCCCTTGTTCAGATGTTCTGCGACCGGGTGATCGTGATGCATGACGGACATGTGGAAGAAGAAGGAACACCGGAAGAGATCATTGAAAATCCGAAGACGGAGTATACGAAGCGGCTGATCGAGTCAGTGCTGTGATGCCGCATACAAAGACGAAAGAATGAAGCCCTCAGTAGTGCGAATACTGAGGGCTTTTTTGTATGTTACACGTTGACGCAGTTTCCCTCACCCGATATAATTAAAAAAGAATCAAAACCGGATGAAAACGGAATAAATAATATAGAGGAGACCACAAAAAATGGCAGAAAATTTACAGATCAGACTTGCAGATCCAAAGGAGGCAGACCGTCTGGCAGAAATCGAGGCAATCTGTTTCCCGCCTGCGGAGGCAGCAAGTCATGAGGACGTTGTGAACCGTATGGGAGCATTCCCGGAGAATTTTGTAGTAGCAGTAAAGGACGATCAGATTGTAGGATTTATCAACGGAGGAACTACAGATAAACCGGTACTTCCGGATGAGTTTTATCATGATATCACCCTTCACAAAAAAGACGGAGAGATCCAGACCGTATTCGGGCTGAATGTGATCCCGGAATACCGTCATCAGGGGATTGCAGGAGAACTTGTGGAATACTTCAAGGATCTTGCGAAAGAACGTGGAAAAAAAGCTCTGATCCTTACCTGCAAGGAACATATGATCCCATTTTATGAGAGTCATGGAATGAAGAAACTGGGAGTTGCAGATTCCTGCCATGGTGGAGCAACCTGGTATGATATGCAGATCTGGTTCTGAGAAATAATGACAGGAACAGAAGAAAAAAAGACAGCTGAATAAGAAACCAGAGGAAAAATAAATGAGAATACGAATGTACAATGTAGGATTCGGGGACTGTTTCTGCATTCGTGACAGAAAAAGCAGCCTGCTTGTGGATTTCGGGGCAGCCAACAGCAAGATCGAGGGACGGCCGCGAAGAGAAGTCTTTGACGTGATCATTTCAGATCTTACCACCATCCGCAAAAAAAATCTGCTTCTGACACATTTTCATCCAGATCATGTTTCCGGACTTCTTTATATGATGCGTTATCGAAGAGATGCCTACGAATTTGAAAAAATCTATCTTCCGGATGTGTTTTCCGGTCCGGAAATGAAATACACACTGGCACTTCTGCTCCTTGCGGATGTGACAAAAAAAGCCAGCCTTCCGGGAAGACGTGTCAGCCTTTTTGCCCTGGCAGAAGCCCTTTGTGCCAGAAAGGTAAAGATCGATCTTTTATCCAGAGGTTCAGAATTTGAAGGAAAATATACAGCACTCTGGCCGGATGTCAGTGAAGTCAGCCGGGAGACAGAGGAGGTATTTAATTCTCTGATCGAGAATCACGAAAATGCAATGACAGAGCTTGTGAACATTGCGGAGGAAGTAAGAGAGCTGTTTCTGTCCATGACAGAGGAGACACTGGAAGCAGAGGAGAAATCGGAGCCGCTGTCTGTGCCAGAAGATACAGATGGGCCAGAGAGCTCTTTGAAAGACCCGAGAGAGTACAGCGGGGAAAACGAAGAATATACACAGGAAAAACTGGTGCTTGCAAATGAAGATGCAGGCGCAGCAATAGAAGATACAGCAGAAGATCCGGAAGAAACCGAAAAAGAGAGAGTACGTCGTCTCAACCCGGAAAAACTGGAAAAGAAATTTCGTGAATTACAGGCAACAGAAGAATTTCAGGCACTTCTGGAGAGTGCGGAAAAACAGGGCCATTCCCTGCGACAGTTCCGCCACAAGATCAGCCTGGCATTCCAGAACACCATTGACGGCGAACTGAACCTTCTGTTCACCGGAGATGTACAGCCACAGTATATGAAGATGATCGCAGAGAATTATGACGGAAAGATCCAGCTTCACGAACATTACTGGTGCATCAAGGTACCTCATCATGGAACAGAATCTCATTTCTTCGATTTCAGCGGTTTTTCCCCGGAAAACATGATGATCCCCAACGGGGCGTACTACGATAACAGCAAGAAGAAATCCAAGAACCAGAGAACTTCCATGCAGTATGGCGGCCTGTTTTATATTAATGATGCTCATATGTACTGTTCCAACTGTGACTGCTGCGACAGTTATGAAAATGGATGTTCCTGCAGAGAGTACGATGTAATTTCACCATCATATTATAAAGATATCTGATCTGTAAAAAAAAGGGGGCACACTAGGTGTCACATATTGAAAGAATTGTGTAAATGTAATAAAATTTTTGGAAAAGAAAAGATTTATCGCAATACCAGATAAATTCAAACAAATTGGACAATTAAGATCTAATATCAATCCAGAGGAAGGAGCGGGAATGTATGTATTGCGGAAGATGCGGTGCAGAAATAAAAGATAAAACAGCCAGATTCTGCGACAACTGCGGAGCGCCGCTGGAAACGGGCGGCGGTCAGAATGACTATGGCAGTGAAGATACATATAATGGAAGAGGTAATCGCAGAAACGGTACTTACAGTGGAACGGGTACCTATAATGATGGCGGAAATGGGACATACGGAACTTATGATCAGCCGTATAATAACGGAGGAAATGGAACCTATAACCGCTCACATAATAACAGAGGAAACGGAACTTATAATGGAACTTACAATAGGCGCACCGGTCAGAACCAGCAGGATGATAATCTGATCTGGGATGACGGACTGCCGGAAGTGCCAGATAACAGAGGAAACAAGGGCGATCAGAAAAAATGGCTGATCAGTATTGGATGTACAGTTGGAATCCTCGTGATAACAGTTGTCGTACTTGCTCTTCTCCTCGGAAAAAATTCCGGAGGAAGCGCCTCGGATATTGTAGTGAATATCACACAGGCACCAAAGGCTGAAACCTCACAGAACAGCACCAAAACAGCAAAAGCTGATACAGAAGAGAAACAGAATACAACAGCATCCAATCAGTCCACAACAAAAAACAGCAGTACACAGAAAAGTGTAAAAATTGCGACACCTACACCGTCAGCTGCAACAGATGCACAGGAGCTGCAGATCACAAATGAGCAGAAACCCCAGAGCTCATCTGCACAGAAAAAACAGTCAACGGTGCAGCCATCAAAAAAAAGTACACAGAAAAACACACAGTCTGCGAATACACAAAGTCAGCAGTCCCAGCAGACACAGCAGTCTGCTTCCCAGAGCCAGGCAGATAAAGATCTGGAGGCACTTCGAAATGCGCCGGTACAGGAATATACCATGCCGGAAGAAAGCACAAACAGCAGTACACAGAGTTCTCAGAACTCTACAGCAGGTACAACATCCGGATCTTCTTCAACGGCAACAACTGCAGGCTCAGGAGATTATATTTTTCCGGAGAGCAATTCCGCATATCTGACCAGGGATCAGCTGGAAGGCCTTTCCAAAGACCAGCTGGCGTATGCAAGAAATGAGATTTACGCGAGACATGGAAGAAGATTCCAAGACCAGATGTTCCAGGATTATTTCAATGCGAAATCATGGTATGTACCGCAATACGATCCAGACCAGTTCGATGCCATGCAGGATACGATCTTTAATGAATATGAAAAAGCAAACGCCAAGTTGATCCTTGAGGTAGAACAGGAACATGGATACACATACTGATCTGGTGAAAATGAGGTGATATTATGCTTTCAGAAGAGATGACAGGACGTCTTGTCAATGAGATCCGGCGTTTTCTTATAGCAGATGCGGCGACTTTGAGTAAGGCAAACGATGAACAGCTGCGAAGAAGAATTGCGGATATTGTAGACCATAAGCTGGTGAATTACAGGATAAGCCCTCAGGAGCGCTCCAGGATCGTACGTCTGGTATTCAGTTCCATCCGTGGAATGGGAATCCTGGATGAGATCCTTGCAGATGACAGTATTACAGAGATCATGATCAACGGACCATTCCACATTTTTGTGGAGCGTGCAGGAAGACTGGAAGCTCTGAACAAAAAATTTGCCAGCGAAAATGAGCTGAGAAATATCATTCAAAAGATGGTAGGGTCTGTTGGAAAAGAGGTCAATGAAGCCAATCCGATCGTAGATACACGACTGGCAGACGGCTCCCGTGTAAACGTGGTCCTGCCGCCGCTTTCCCTGTCGGGCCCCATTGTGACCATCCGAAAGTTTTCCAGAACTCCGATGACGGTAGACCAGCTTTTGAAATATGGTTCCATTACACCGGAAGCAGCGGATTTTCTGGGAAAACTGGTAAGAGCCAAGTATAATATCTTTATCAGTGGGGGTACAGGCTCTGGAAAAACAACGTTTCTCAACGCCATGTCGAATTTCATTCCACGGGATGAACGTATCATAACGATCGAGGACTCTGCGGAGCTTCAGATCGCAAATATTGATAATATCGTAAGTCTGGAAACAAGAAATGCCAACACTTCCGGAAAAGGTGAGGTAACCATCCGTGATCTTATCAAATCCGCACTGCGAATGCGACCGGAGAGGATCATTGTTGGAGAGGTTCGAGGCGCGGAAGCACTGGATATGCTGCAGGCAATGAACACAGGCCATGACGGAAGTCTTTCTACGGGCCATGCCAACTCGACCAGAGATATGCTGAGCCGTCTGGAAACCATGGTGCTGCAGGGAAATGCAGGCCTGCCGCTTCCGGCTATCCGCCAGCAGATTTCCTCCGCACTGGATATCATCATCCATCTTTCCAGACTGCGTGATAAATCCAGACGAACCATGGAGATCACAGAAGTTCTGGGCTGTAAAAACGGAGAAATCCAGCTGAATCCATTATTTGTATTCAAGGAAACCCAGGGAAGTACGCTGGAAAAAGTGCAGGGACGACTGGTACGCACAGGAAATCCTCTGTATAATGATTATAAACTGCGGCTTTCCGGAATGCATTCAGGCCTGTAGATCATCAGGCCAAAAGGAAGATTATGAAAAAAGAAAAAAAACCAAAAACAAAAACTGTAAAACAAAAGAAAGTAAAACCTCAGAAAATAAAACAGAAGAAGGTTAAAGCTCCCAAATATATACCTGTAAAACCTGTTTTCGGAACAGCGGAGGATTATTATATTTATCGTCTGAATCCGGTGGAAACCGCAACAGGTGCGCTATTGGGCGGAATCGTGGGATTTTTCTTCAGTATGGTATTTTTCAGAAATGTGATTTTTTCCCTGATCGTAGGGCTGCTCCTTGTTGTTCCGGGAATCCGGAAATACCGGGATTATCTGAAAGACAAAAGAATGAAAAATCTTCTGTACCAGTTCCGTGATATGATGGAATCTCTTTCCGCATCCTATTCCGCAGGTAAAAATACCCAGGGAGCTTTTTTGGATGCCTGCGGAGATCTGATCGGAATCTATGGAGAAAAAGCAGATATTGTAAAAGAACTGAAACTGATCGTAGATGGTATTTACAACGGACAGAGCGTTGAAGAGATGCTGAGTAATTTTGCGGCACGAAGCCATCTGGACGATATCGAAAGTTTTGCCACGATCTTTGAGGTGACCAACCGCTATGGTGGTGATATGAGACGAGTGGTTGGTGAGACCAGAGAGATCATTAATGATAAGATCGAAACAGAACTGGAGATTCAGACTTTGCTTACAGCAAACAAAAATGACCTGAACATTATGATCGTCATGCCGGTGCTGATCATGCTAATGCTCAACGGAATGGGCAATATGTCTATTGTGCAGAATACACCATTAAATGTACTGGTAAAGATTGGAGCACTTGCTCTTTTCGGAACTGCCTATTACATGGGAAGAAAAATTGTAGATATCAAGATATAGGGAGAAAAAAGCAGTGGATTATTTTCAGTTGATTTTACTTACACTGGCAACGCCATTTACTCTGATCTGGATATATCTGGCCATAGCCGGTGGAAAAAAATATCAGAAATATACAGACAGTTCTTTCGCAAAAGAATTTCAGATGAGCGAGCTTTTGTGTGTGGGATTTTCGGTTATGAGAATTCTGCATATCAGTACAAAGACAAGATCTGCTCAGGCAAAGATCCGGGAGATCGCTGAGATCAAAGGAAAAAAATATGCAGAGTATTATTACTATATGCTTCTTGGAGCTAAGACAACTTACATATATACCATTATTATATTTGTAATACTTCTCTCAGCATTGGCAGACAGCAAGAGTCTGTTGCTTCTGGGATTGGTCATGGGAGGACTTCTGATTCTGTATCTGGATCTTACTCTGCAGGATAAGCTGACAGCAAGAAGACAGGAGATCGTTCTGGATCTTCCACAGGTCTTATCCAAACTGACCTTGCTTGTTAACTCAGGAATGGTACTCCGTGATGCTTGGAAAAAAGTTTCCATAACAGGAGAGCGGGCACTTTATCAGGAGATGCAGAATGCCAATCTTGAGATGGAAAACGGTGTCATGGAGATTGATGCATACCGGAACTTTGCAGAACGATGCAATGTGAAGGAAGTACGGAAGTTTACTTCCCTGATCATACAGAATCTGAATAAAGGTAATGAAGAACTCGCCTATTTCATGAAAGATCTTTCTGATGAAATGTGGGAAGTTAAGAAAAATGAGGTAAAGCAGAAGGGAGAAAAAGCAAACTCTAAGTTGCTTCTGCCAATGATGATGATCTTTATCGGAATCCTGCTTATGGTCATGGTTCCGGTAATGCAGCAGATGTGATAGTAAACGGCATCAGCCGGTTATTATAAAAAATATTGCATAAGGCAAACAAAAATGGAGGATAAGAGCATGACTAGAAAACTTAATTTACTTTGGATCAGCGCAGAAAACAAAATCCGCAGCTTAGTTGAGGATTTTAAAACAGAAGAAGCAGGAGCTGCAGAGATCGTTGCAATCATTCTGATCATTGTTGCTGTCATTGCGGCAGCAGCCATTTTTAAAGACAGAATTGTAGAACTGGTAAATAATATCTTTGATAAGATCAGCCTTGATTAATGAATGAACAGGGAAAACAATAACTCCGAAAACGGCGCCATCATGGTAGAAGCAGCCATTTATTTTCCCATCACTATTGGCATTGTTATGGTGGTGCTCTATTTTGGATTATTCAAATTGCAGGAAAGCTACTTTTTCTTTCAGGTAGAAAGAGCGGCTACAGAGCTGGCAAGAGAAGTGTCTTACCCAGGCTATGACAGTTTTACAGATGAAAATCCTCTGAAAAACAGCAAGGTGGATTTTGACTGGGAAAACGGTCCGTCGGAATCACAGACGAAATCTTATTATGCTGCATATAAAGGCAGTGCTTCGAAGATTTATCGATGGGGAGTGGACAGTAAGCTTGCCAGACGGGCAGCAGATTACCAGCAGGCGCTTCAGAAAAACAGCGCATTGTTTTCCATGGGGCGCACCGAAGCCTATGTAAAGGTCAACAGTTCTTTTTTGTCCAAGTCTGTACAGGCAGAACTCAGATATGTTGTTTCCACGCCCGGGATACTGAAATATCTGGGGCTCAGGGACAGCCTGACGATCTATACAGCGGCATATCAGCCGGCAATTAACAGTACCGACTTTGTTAGAAATGTGGATCTGGCCTGGGATATGGGAAACTTTTTCCTGAAAAAGCTGGGACTGGACGGACAGGCTCAGAAACTGGGTGAAACCTTTGATAAGGTAAAAAAATTTTTGTTTTAACTGGGGAGGGAAGTGTATGCAGTTATTTTGCGGGAAACAGAGAGGATCGATCTGCGTACTTCTGACGTTGATATTGGTACCGGTCTTGATGTTTAGCGGAATTATTGTAGATGCTTCCCGCCTTTTTGCGTCAAAGACAGTAGTATCCGGTGCCGGAGATCTGACCATGAATGCGGCACTGGCACAGTATGATAAGAAACTGAAGGATACATATGGACTGACAGCCATGGCAAAAACTCCGGATTCACCGGACGAACAGCAGAAGCTGGAGCAGATGTTCAAAGAATCCATCAACGCAAAAAATCTGACAGGTGAAAGCAGCGATGGCTTAAGTTCACTGATACAGCTGGAAGAAACTGGCTTTGAGGCAAAAGGGGTGGCATCTTCATCCCTGGCAGAAAACGATGTTTTCCGTCAGCAGGTTATGGAATATATGAAATTCCGGGGACCTGTCTATATGGCGGATGATATTGTGGGGAAGATCAAGAAGCTTCCTTTCAACAATGTAAAAAAACAGCAGAAATATGTAAAAGCAAAGTCAGAATACGCCCTGAAAGCGTCAGAACTCAGCGAGCCTATACAGGAGGCAAAGGAAGCTGTGGAAGCACAGACGGGTGCGGTAGATCAGTTGTCAAATACAGATACTGGTTTTGCGGAGGAATATCAGAAAAAAACAGTATTTCGTCTGGCTGCGAAATCACTGCAGAAATATCTGAACGAAGAGATTGATGCACCGTTTCCGGAGGAAGCACCTGATCAGTTGACGTATGATGTGATTGAAGAATATCTGAATTATCCATTCAGCTGGGACAGCGGGAATACTACATTTGATGATCAGATGTATAAAAATATGGTAACTTTACTTGCTGTGTATCAGGTAGCAGAAGCTGATTCAGAAGTGAGAGCTGAAATCAGTGAAAGATTTACTTCAGAAGAAATACAGACATTTAATTCCATCAAATCTGTGATCAACGGAAATATCAGCAGTATGAATAAAATCTATTCTGATGCGGCCAAAACATATCAGGCCTGCATTAAGGCTTTGGAGAAAAAAGCGGATGAGATCATAGATAATGGGAAAAAAGCCAACTCAGCGCTGGATGACGTGCTGAAATGCTGGAGGAAGGTTGCTTCTAAAAAAGAAGCATATAACAAGGCAAAAGAAGATCTGATCGCAGCCGGAGAAACGGTTGAGGAAAGTGCCGGAGAAGATATTGAAATTAATGAAACAGATCTTAAAGAACTGAAAGAAACGATTCAGAATAATATAGATACAGCGAAAGCTTTTAAAGAAATGATAAAGAAATTCAAAAAGGTAACGGGAAATTTTGAAAAACTTTCTGTGGATGAGGAAGAGGCATCATATATAAGAAGTATGGGCGGCACAGCAGCTACAGAAACATTCTGGGCCCAGCATGAGGAGGAAATCGGTGGAAGTCTGTTAAATGAACAGTTCAGGGGAGGATCTTTTTATAATCCTGAGGATACAACCTTTTATCAGACCACCCTTTCCGGTGTAAAAAATGAAGACAGTGACACGACGCAGGAAGATACCAGAGCGCAGAACAGAGAAGCGGCAAAAGAGGCCAGCGGAAATTATACACAGACGAAAGACTCTCTGAATAATTCCGGAAAAGAGCAAAACCTTTCAGAAAAAGAAGGGTATCCTTCCAAGTATCCGAGCGGAATCGCCAAAACATCAGCAAGTGCAACGGGAAACAGTCCGGCAGAAGTAGATGTAAGTGCAGATAAAAAAGCAGTAGAAAGTTCCAAGGATAATGTGGATCTTCTGAACAGTGTTCTGACCTGCCTGGACAATCTATCCGGCGGGATCATGGAACAGGCATATCTCATGGAATACACCACAGAAATGTTTAACTGTATCACAACCAAAAATGAAGATACGTCTCTCAGCAATGACAAACTTTCCGGACATGTGATCTGGAATGGTGAGATCGAATATATCCTTTATGGAAATGCTTCTACCGGCAAGAACAAAACACTGGCAGTAGCACAGCTCTATGGAACAAGGCTTGCCATTGACAGTTTATATGTTTTTATGGATTCAACTCTGAATGCAGAGGCAGATGGAGTGGCAGCAGCTGTAAGTGCAGCGACAGGGCAGCCGTGGCTTTATCCGGTTGTAAAATATGGATATCTTTTCTGCAATGCGCTGAGAATGGCAGCAACGGAAACCGTAGCGCTGGTTAACGGAGAAGAGTCGGCAGTATGGCCGGGAAAAGCGGATGGCCTTAAGTTCACTTACAAAGATTACATGAAATTATTTGTTCTGGTTAAGCTTGCAGATGAGAATGGTAAAAAGGATCTCTCCGTCCGTGCGGCAGACTGTATCCAGCTGAACACCGGCTCAACGCTAAGTCAGAAATATACCATGCTGACGCTGAACGCGAAGGTACAGACATCAACCACATTCCTTCCGAAAGTTCCGGAATTTCTGGGAAAAGGAAAGAGTACAGATGATGGCAGGAGAATCATAGATTACAAGAGTGTTTTGGCTTATTAACAGGAGGGGCAATGTCAGACAGAAAAGAAAATGGTTCGATCACTGTGGAGGCAGCACTGTTTATTCCCATGTTCCTGTTCGCGTTTATGTGCATATTCAGTCTGATCTCCTGTGTGAGGGCACAGGTACTGATCCAGTATTCTGTGGATCAGGCAGCGAAAGAGGTTGCGGAATACAGTTACATACTGGAAAAGACAGGCGTTCTGGACGCATATAAAGGACTTAATACAAAATCAGAAGAATTCTCAAAACAGATGGAGGACATTAAATCCAATCTGGAAGTGATCGAGAATACAGCCAAAAGTGTTACAAACGGACAGGGAACCATACAGGATGTGGCAGATGCCGGAAAGGCGGGAAAAGCTACATATGATCAGCTGAAAGAATATAAGAAAAATCCCAAGGAGTTTGTGAACGGTGTTCTGAACTATGTGAAAAACGGCGCATGGAACAAGCTTGCCAGTTATATGACAGGAGTCGTTGCAAAATCCTGTGTGAAGCAGCAGCTGAGTGTGGTTTCCGGAGGACAGGATGCAGACGAATATCTGGAAAAACTGGGAGTTTCCAATATGAAATTCAGCAAAAGTTCCTGGTGTGCAAAAGGTACCAATGACATAAAGATCGTTGTGGATTATGATATCAAAACAGAATTCCCGTTCTTTGATCTGGGAACAAGACATTACCGTGTCTGCGCTTCAACCCGCGTATGGGCAGGCAGCTGACGGATTGACCAAGGAGAAAAAATGGAACATATAAAAAGTCTTATAAAAGAAAAAAAATATATCCTTCTGATCATAGCAGCACTTGTTTTAGCCGAGATATTTTTTTTCAGCAAATATGGCTATCACTGGCTGAAAGCAGTCCGATATATGATATTGACGGTTTTTATGGTTTTTCTCGGATTTATCGATCAGCAGAAAACCATTATACCCAATAAGCTTCTGCTTTTCATGTTTGTCATAAGGGCAGTGATACTGGCAGGAGAAATTACAGTGAAGCCTTCTTACTGGCTGGATATCCTGAAATCAGCAGGAGGTGGAATGCTGCTGGGATTTCTGATCTTTCTTCTGGCCAGGATCTTTTCCAGAAAAAGTGTCGGAATGGGAGATGTGAAGCTGGCAGCCGTGCTGGGATGGTATCTTGGAGGCTCTCTGATATGGTTTGACATTGTTGTGAGTTTATCGCTTGCGGCACTTTATTCGATCGTACAGCTGATCCTCAAAAAACTGAACATGAAGGATTCCATTCCTCTTGCTCCGTTTTTTTCTGTGGGAACGATCCTGATTTTGTTACTTGGCTTTTGATTCGTAGAGGTGCGTATGAAAAAATTAATGGTTCTGATGATGACCGGTCTGCTTGTGGGAGCATGGTATACAACATTTACTTCTGCAGTGGAAAAACCGATGGAATATAAAAAATGTCTCCAGCAGGCTCAGAAAAATGAAGAAAAAGGAATTTATTACGATGCAATCCTGGAATATAAGAAAGCATTGGAGTATGATGGAGATAACCGAAATATCTATATGAAGATCGCGGAAGATTACAGAAATATGGGAGATGATTCCGGTTTTGTGGATGCATGCAACAGTGCGATCTCTCTT
>UMHG01018958.1_pt1 | contig 15358 bp, 18 predicted proteins | sample 1965471 | NCBI WGS metagenome assembly UMHG01 (sample SAMEA4836092, study PRJEB28245) | human gut metagenome | biome: gut microbiome; material: fecal sample | place: Denmark | collected 2008
TGAGACTGAGGGCGAGAAAAGCCAACCGCAAGTTGGCGGAGTATATCCGAGAGTCCGCCTTGAACGGCGAGGTGGTCAGCGGACACAATGCAGAGACGGTAGCCATCGCCAAGAACCTCATTGGCATGGCGAACAACCTCAACCAACTTACCAAGCTGTCGCATCAGAGTGGTTTCCATGAAACTCATGTGTATGTGGTGGACTTGTTGAGAAGATTGAAAGCAATTCTTGGCGAGTATCGGCAAGTAAGCTCCAAACCGAAGCCATGCGGAATGAGCAGAAAGGAGGCAACGACATGATAGGCAAGCTAAAGAAAGGCAGCTCATTTGTTGGTTGCATCCGCTATGTTACGGGCAAAGACGAGGCGAAAATCCTTGCATCCGATGGTGTTTTGCTCGGCACGAATGCCGAGATAACGCAAAGTTTCGAGCTACAGAGGCAGCTAAATCCAAGGATTAAGAAGCCTGTGGGACACATCGCCTTGAGCTTCAAGCCCGAAGACAAGCCTCGTTTGACGGATGAACTCATGGCTAAGATAGCCCTTGAATACATGCAGATGATGGGCATCACTGATACCCAATTCATCATCGTAAGGCATCACAACACGGACAATCCACATTGTCATATCGTGTATAACCGCATCAACAATGAGGGCAAGCTCATATCAGACGCCCACGATTACAGGCGTAATGAGCAAGTGACCAAGGCTCTAAAATCCAAGTATGGATTTACCTACGGAACAGACAAGAGCAAGACTAACACTCACAAATTACGCAATGCGGAGCGTGCCAAATATGAGATTCACAATGCAGTCAAAGATGCCTTAAAAGTTGCAGATAGCTGGCAGAAGTTCAAGAAAGAACTTGCAAAACGAGGTGTTTGCTTGGAGCTTGTCTATAAGGACAAGGAGAGAACCAAGGTGCAAGGCATCCGATTCAGCAAGGATGGATATAGCTTCAAAGGTACGCAGATTAGCCGAGGCTATAGCTTTGGCAAGCTGAATGCAAGGTTTGAGGGAATGGAGAACCTTTTATCAGCAAGAGCCAAATCTGCTCAGCAATACGAGCAAGGCTATCACAAGAGCAACCATGAGCCATCCATGTCGGATAGCAGCCAAGACCCTTGGGACGGCATTTCTTCCATTGGACTTTTTGCTTCTGCCAACGCACAGACCTTTGAGCCATTCCCAGAGGATGAATCATCCAAGAAGAAAAAGAAGAAACGCAGAAGAGGCTTTAGCCTTTGATGCAAGTTACAAACCATTCAAACAACAAAAGAAATATGAAAGAAGAACTATTGGAAGCCATCTACGGCACAGTTGAGAGATTGGAGCAGAAAGTCGATGAACTTTCTGACTCCACAAAGAACGCAGGAGCGGAAACAGTTCTCAGCTCTGCAAGTATTGATACAAGCAAACTTGAAAAAGCCATCCTTTCTGTATCTGCAAAAGAAGAGGAAACTATTGGAAAATTGGCAAAATTAAGAGAGGCGGTATGTGTCTTTGTTGACCTTACCAAGAAAGAAGCAAGCAAAGATGAACAGCGAAGCAAACTCTTGTTTGATACCATTAATCAGGTGAAACAAGAGCAGAATGTCACATCAAAATTTGTACAGGACAAACTTATCGCAATGGACAACACACCTCAAAAGAAAGTCGTAACCCATCGCTTCGAGCCTACTTCAAAGTATGTTCTTCTTTTCATTGGAGGCTTGGCTCTGTCTTTGGTTATCTCAATTTGGGGCAACCTCACCCAATGGCAAGAGTACCAAGATTGGGAAGAGGCGGACTTGAAGTATAGGGCATTGAAGATGGTGCTTCCATATGACGACCCGAATATTCACTACATCGAAAAGCATTTTTCTGTTTGCCGAGATGAGAAAGCTATAGATGATGTAAGAAATCGTGTTGCTGCCTACGAGGATTCTATTCGCCATCATCATGAAATGGTTGAAATGGCTGCTTATAAAGATAGTATAGCCAATAAGCTTTTGCAAGAATCACATCGCATAAAACGGGCTATCAAAAGCTCAAAATAAAGTTTCTGGAAACTAACTATACTAAATGAGAGGGAAATAAACTTAATATATTCCCCTCTCATTTATTTAGTGTAAACTTGCATTTAGGATAGTTTGAACACCCATAAAAAGAGCCATATCTTCCTTTGCGTAAAACTAACTGACCACCACATTGTGGGCAAACGCCTTGCCTTATTAAACTCTTTGCTCTATATTGCCTGTCGTGAACATTATGCTTGTGCTGTCTTATTTCTTCCTTGTCAGCTATTGTGTAATATCGTTGAATAGTATTGACAATCCAATCTACTTGTGTAGCATTTAGAATAATGTCATGATATTGAGATATTGCCCAATTTAAATTACATCTGTTTACAACTATATGGTTACTGGCATGAACTTTCAACTCTGCTGAATTATTGAAAACAACAATCGGAATTAACGGAATGTCAACAGAATATTTAAGCAAATGGCGAAGAAATCTTACATGTCCCTCATTCTGCTTTATAGGATTATAAAATTGGTGTTTACTTTTGTAGATGACCTGCGTCCAATATTCAGAATTCTCGCCACCTAATATCCAGCCTTTATAACCCTTTGTCTCTATAACGAATACCCCATAAGGTGACACGACGATATGGTCAATTTGAGTTGAGTGTCCATTACTCTCAAACAAAAAATCATTGAAAATTGTGTACTCATCTGGTAGTTGTAACATTTTCTTATGCACCAACTTCTCGGAATATTTACCTTTCCACATTGGCATCTTCAATTTAATGAAGATAGCCAATGCAAAGAATACTATCAAACAAATTATTGCCATATTCTGCCAAAGCTAATATATTCGTTTAATCCATCTTTTGCTTGCTTCAAATCCCCATTGGACATGCCATTTTCTACCTGTAACCTTGTCTAAAAGGATAAATTGATACATATTCTTTGTTGGATACAATTCAAATGTTCCACACCCTGTGTCAAGAGACAAATCTTCATCGTTAAGGGTAACAGAACCTTCTTTGCCATCATCTAACGACCATTGCACAACATCTATTTTCCCCGTACTTGTGTCTAATTGCAGAAAGTTGTAGATGTTCTCTGTTGGATAGAGTTTGTATCTGTCAAGACCGTGTATGCGGAAATCCACGTCTTCCAATAGGTCATGTATCTTTATCAATGTCGAATCTTTTGCAATCTTAGTAGTTTGCGAACCTAACTTACTTTGTGCAGTCGCTCCTAATGTTATAAGCAGGGAGCAAAATATTAACATAAATCTCTTCATAGCTACATAATAATTTGATTACTTGAATTTCTCCCAATCAAGATTGAAAGAATCGTTGTTTTGTGAAAGCCATATAAGGTATTGTCGGTCTGTTTTGCAAACCTCCTCGATAGACTTTCCTTTATATTTCCCGAAGCTCATTATATCATTAGGACCAAGTGTTGGTCTATTCTCCATATGATATTCCAATACCTTATCGACATCGGTATATAAGTGTTGGGAATCTATAATCGCCCATTTGACATACTGCCAATCCTTAATGATGACCTCTTTCAAAGTCATATCCTTATATTTACCAAAGCCAATCTTGTCATCAAGACCGAGAACCTTAACAGATTCTGTTGTCTTCTCACCTATGATGTCCAACAACATCCATGAGCCACATCCACAACATGGTATTGGTTGCGGTTCGGTATCATCCTTTGTACACCAACTGTGTTCAGGGTCATTCTCGTAGGCATCAGCTCTTTCTCCATTACGATAATAAAAGCCGAATACATTTCCAAACTTACCGCCTCTCCCATGTGGTTCGACTCGTACCACCTCTACATATTGATTACGATACCAGTCTGAAACTCTTCCATCAGGAAATCTTTGGGCAGTAAATGGCAATGCTCTACCTATGTTGTAGTAAATCTCCGTCAGATTTTGATGTGGATATTTGCAATTTACCGCATCAATCAGCGTTTTCTTTTCTTCTTCAGTCATATTCTTTATTTGTTATTTTAGAATAGTAACATCTATCATCTTGTCTGCGGAAAGACTTTGTCAAGTTCTTTTTTGATGGCTTTATAAGCTAATTTCTGGTCTTGTGAAATAGACCAACCTATACCACTGGATTTTATAACTGCGATACTTTGATTTGTATCATAGTCATAAAAACTTATTGAAATATAAGTATGTCCACCATCCCATTTCTCTGTTTTTACATTTATTTTGGGGGATGCAACTTTTTCACCAAAAGCTATAAGCGTTTTCGCCTTTTCTGCAGACACCACCTGTAACTTTTCTGAAATTTCATTCTGAACCATCATCAACATATCTGCTAATTCAGCATCCCCCTCATCACCAGTTCCAAATACAACATACTTATATTTTGATATGTCTGTTCCACTTAATACTGTAGTTGTACTCTTGGAAGAAGCACACGACACAAAAACAGAGACGATGGCTATCAACATAAAATAGGAAAAGTACTTTTTCATAAATTGCAAATTATTATAAATCCTCACCGTTAGCATGATTGTATTCATTGTCATAGAACATTGTTATATAGTATTCTCCATAACTTTCACAAATTCTAAACCATACAGGTTTCATAAACATCATTTCCATGCCTATTTTTATTGCTGTATTTTGAATTTCCTTCGTTATTTCTTCTGACGGATTTTTTAATTCAGCCTCTGTGTATTTGCTTAACAACTCATTACGTACTTTCTTTTGTAAAGCCAAAGTGTCGACTTTCTCCATATTGGGAACTTGATAAAACAAAGCATCATAGTTCTTTTTGTTAACAGTCATTTCATACGAAATGTTTTCCTCATCAGACAAAGTGTATTTATCAAGCGAAGTGTACCGTTTGTTATTTTCAAATTGGCTCACAAGCTTATTGAAACGAATCTTTATATTCGCCTCATTTTGAGTGTTTGCATCACACAGCATGATTCTATACACTTTATTGTTGTTTGTTGCTATGTAAACATGAACATCAGTTCCATTGAATTCTCCTTCCAAGAACTCATTTGCACCTACTTTCTTTGGCACAAAACCTTTACTTACCAGTTTTTGTTTCATCTCAGATTTAAAACCATCTACTGGTATACCCAAAAATGTTGTCACGTCATTTTGCGCAGACATACTTATAGCCATAATAGCCATAATGTAAAATAAAAATATTCTTTTCATTGTTTCTTTTTTATCTTGGTCTTAAAAACTTATCCCCCTTACATAGCATGTAACATATATTTTCCCCACATATCCAAGTTCATATAATTTTTGGACAACAGCCGCAGCAAGAATTCCTGTTCCTGCTCCTGCATCTAAAATTTCAATTTTCTGTTTTGAAAGGTCAAAACAGAAAAGAGAAGCCATAAACTTAGCTGTGGTCGAATTCGTAAAGAATTGACCATACTTCTTACGCTTTGCCTTAGGGACAGAAGCGATAAAACGTTCTGTATTTTCTATTACTTCATTTAGCATTTTACTCTTCCATTGTTTTGTCAACGATTAAGTCTTTCAGTTCAACAGATAACAATTTTGCAATTTTGTATAAAGTGTCTAAGTTTGGCTGTTGTCTATTGCAACAATATGCATTAGTTGTACTAAAACTCTTGCCAAGTTGTTCTGCAAGCCATTTTTGTGACAAATCCTTTTCGACTAAAACCGTTTTTATTCTATTCAACTTCATTTTATATATTTTGTCTGCAAAGATACAAAATAATATTCTAAATATAGCATTATATGCTATAAATATTCAACATAGAGATAAAAATCTTGTCTTTTGCAGTTTTGAAGCATCAAAAATCTTAAGATTTTCTAAAAACAAGGGAAAAATATGCTTTTTTCGGAAATTAGATTTATCTTTGCACTTGAAATCAAAGCGTTCTTTGTATATTGCAAAGTTGGGAAAGAAAAAGAATAGAGCTCGTTTCTAAATCGTTAGCAGTTACATTCTTTAAAGAACCTAACATACTGACATTCAATCAATAAAAGATTTTGCTGTGACTCAGTCCGTGGAATGTGATATGCTTCTTGATGCCCGATGCTTCAATCCATTTCTTCAATGGACGAGAAATCCAAGACGAACCAGTCAGTCCTTCAAATACACGCTGATTTGGTTCTCTACGTTCTCCGCAAAGGGAGTAGGCCTGTTCGTTGATAGGGAGATAATCCACCACATGTGTCTTTCGCTGGGTGAAGTCCACTCGCCATCCACTCCCTGTTTGAGTTATTTCGCCCCATGTAAGATCATGAATGTCACACAGACGGATACCAGTGAGTACAGCAAAGAAGAAGGCACGCTTCAATACTTCATTCTCACAAGGAGTCTTGGCCAATGTTTCTGCTTCTTCAAGTGTCAATGTTTCTCGCTTGACTTTCACATCAGGAATGCCTTTCACCTTGGCTGCGATGTCAACAGTAAGGTATTCGTCAATGAATGCACGATGCAAACCTGCCTTTACAATAGAGAAATATGTAGCGGCAGAGTTTTGCGAGAGAGTACCACCTTTGTTACCTCCCTGTGGAGCAGAGAGCATGAACAGCTTTATGTCTTCAAGTAGTTTTGCTGAGATTGTCTTGAACGGGATGGGCTTTTCTTTAGAGTAGATGGACAGCAATTTACCTACACGAGTCCAGTTGACGATGATAGAGTCAGAGCTGTTAGGATGACACTTGTAAATAATGCTGTTGAAGTATGCAATGAAATCCTGTTCGCCGCGTTCGTTCTGAGCAATCATTTCCTGCTCTCTATCGGAATAAACTACGGCGGTGTCGTACTCCTGCTGACGCAAGGCACGTACCTTGTCGGCATATCGACATGCCTCCTTGTCCAACTGCGATGTGCATTGGATGATGCCATTTGAATCCCGCTTAGGTTTGTACTTGTAGTTACCGTCCTCATCAATCTTGCTGATGGCAGTCATATCCCAGATAGGGGTAGTGATGGTGCGGTTAACTGCCTCAATGACTCTCTTAGGCTTTGTGCTACCCGGATTACGTACAGGGTACGACTCAATGTAGAGGTACCACTCTTCACGGAAGATCGACTTACGAAGCTTAACCGTGACTTTGGTGTGCAATAAAGGTCTTCTCATTTTGTTTCTGATTTATATAAGTTATCAATTTCTTCTTTGGGTACATACACATAGTTGCCAATTTGACGAGAGGGGATGGAGTACTTTCTGACATGTGCCCACACAGAACTATCGTTGATGTGGTATTTCTCGCAGACTTCTCCGATGGTGTAGCAGTCCTCGGGTTCAAGACTGTACTTCTTTGGCAGAGGCGTTTCCTTGATGTGCTTGGCTATAGGCCGCTTCACAAACATCTTCTCCAGATCCTTACGGTTTATCCTTGTGAGTCTGGTACCAATGTTGATGCTGGGTATCTGACCTCGACGAACCATCAGATACAGCGTATCACGTTCAACACCATAGATAGCCACAGCTTCCCTGATGGAGATATACTCTCTCACCTTGGGAACACTTTTGGCAATCAAAGCCAGTTTCTTTTCCCTAGCTTCTGCTCTCTTCTTACGTGCGTAAGCCACATCACTGCATTTCTTGCAGCAGTAGAGGCTATCGAGCGTTTTGATGATAAACACCTTTCCGCAGATTCCGCACCTTCTTTTGATTTCAAGTCCTAATTTTGGCATCTTTTTGCTTTTTATGAGTTAATATGTGACATGTAACAAATTGAAACAGTCCTCAAACGCCCATTTTCGTATCCTGTACGTCACCGACTATTAAGTACGGATTAGTAGGAATAAGTAGGTTTTAGTCGGGCTTTTCCTACGTTTTTGTCGTGCTACACGCATGTAACAAAAAAGCCGTAAAAAAAGGGGGAATAAGCACATAGAAAACATGAGCCCATAAAATGCAAATGGCGTGTAACTCATTGAGCTACACGCCATTTGATAGTGTTTTGTTATGTCTTTGCTTATGCGTCTCATTTGACTTCCTCAAAACTAAACAATATTGATAATCAGACACTTTACTATACCATGGTACAAATATGGTAATTTTATGAAGGGTATTTCTGATACCATGCAATAGAGAACTTGAGGTATTTATTTGCCCATAAAGATACCTATAGGACTACTCCCTTCTGAAAATTTATAAATAATTAACCATTCATCTTTTGTCTTTCACTTGTCTGCACTGACTCGGCATTGATTTCACTTGTTCATATTTTGTTTTCATGACACTCTCCTTCCCGATTGAATGGCGCTCATGGCACTACTATTTGTCTTTCGATAGTTATGGATTTGCTTCGTATTTTTGCGCTGAGTGATAAACAACGATAACTATGAAGCAGAATAAATACAGCATCCTACCAGCGATTATTGAAGCTCTCATCATACTTACAACCTCCATGCTAACTTTGTTGCTGAGAGAAGTGCCAGGCATGATGACATACATCATACCGATTACCCTACTTGCAGTCTATATCCTATTGAAGTTTTTCTATCGCAAAGGAACTTCTTGGATTCATCGGCATGCAACTTCTAAAGGAAGTGTAGCCAATCTTTCTACAGAAATAGAGCGATTCGATCATCCATTGGGTAAAGCTGAAGTACAAAAGAAACGCATGGAACTGTTCCATCACGAATTTCAATTGGAACAACAATCCTACTTGCTCCAAAAGGAAAAAGAGAATGACCTGAAGCTGGCAGCTATCCTTAAATACACCCGTGATACATTTAAGCGTCTGGACTTCGATGAAACAGAAATCTTCCAGATCTGTGAGTGTGTACGCTACTTTGTGACCAATCAGCAGGTATTGAATCAAACAGAGGTGCACATCAAAAGGCGGATGAACGTTACGCAGATTGCACTCAAAAATTTTGCCTGGAACATCGCTTTCCAGTACAATATCAGTGGCGACCATGCCGCCAGATTTGTCATTGCCACCTTTAATGAATGGTTCAGCAATACGACATTCGCTACAGTGCGGAAGAACCTACGCACCACAACCGGAAAGCATGTTATTGAGATTGACGAACACATTCTGTGATTTTGCAGTGAAAAGAAAAAATGATTCTCCAAGGCTCAGTACCTATCATCCGGTGCATAGCGGGAAGAAGTCGCAATGTGGCTCTTCCCGTTTTTCTTGTGGCAATACAACTGCATTTTTCGATAGACATAAATACTTTACTTTAGGTTAGCGCATATATAAAGCTAACCCACGTAAACTAAACTGTTTTTCCAGACGGCGTTGTTTCAGCCAACGGCTTTATTTTTCTTTTCACTGCAAAAAACTCTTTTACAGCATTCTTGCATTTACAAAACGGAAAACAGACATTTTTAAGTGAATAATTCACGTGAAAATTTCACCCTACAAAAAAATATGATTATCTTTGCAAGTGAGAAGGCTTTGTCCTTTATACAAATAAACAACATATCAGAATCCTCATTAAATAGAAACACTATGATACTCCGCCTGATTTTGAAGAACTTTCTTTCGTTTGACGACGAAGCTCAGTTCGATATGTTTCCCAATATGAAACGTACCCAGCTGGCTGGGCATGTCTATACAGACCTTTGTGAGATTCCCCTGCTGAAGCAGGCGGCTATCTACGGCTCCAACGGTGCCGGAAAGTCCAACGTGGTCAAAGCCATGGAGTTTTTGCGTGCCTTTGCGTTGGACAAGGACTTTGCCAAAAACTTGGAACTTGGCAAGTTCTTTTATCTGCTGAAGAAAGATGCAGGCAAAGAGCCTATTTCATTGGCTGTGGAATTTGAGATACAGCAGCATTTCTTCTTTTACGAAGTGGAACTGACCGAAACCTTTGTAGCCAAGGAAGGGTTGTATGAGTCGTTCCCGAAGGAAGGAAAGTTGGACTTGATTTACGAGCGTAAGCAGGAGGAGGTGGAATTTGCACAAGCAGCGGATGAAGCCATTGCGGAAGCAACCCGGAAAATGCTGGAAAAGAATCCGCTCGCATCGTTGATGGCACTGAACCGGGAGTTCCCGATTATTGCGGACGCCCGTTGTGCATTGGCTGCTCAATGGTTCAACGGACAGTTGGAAATCATCGGTGTACACACTTTTCTGCCAACCTTGATCGATTTGCTGCGCGACAATCAACCCATGATGGAGTTTGTCCGTCAGCTGGTCAGCAGTCTGGAAGTGGGTGTCAACGACATGACCTTGCAGGAAACGGATTTCGACAGTTGGGCAAAACAGCACATCGCCATCGCCCAAAACCTGCCGGGTGATCTGGACAAAGTGAAATCGCTTTCACTGAATGCCAACACCACTCCGGTGCTGTCTATCAATGTGGAGAATGGCGTGCGCAAGGTCTATCAGCTGATATTCGACAACATTGGCAAGGGTGGATTTGTGGGCAGTCTGGACACCAGCATGCAGTCGGACGGAACGCTGCGTGCCTTGACGCTGCTTCCGGCACTCTACTATGCCTGCAAGCAGGGCAAGACGGTAGTGGTAGATGAAATCAACTGCTGCCTGAGTCCCACGATGGTGAAGGGCATTGTGGAATACTTTGCAAAGACAGCCGACACCAACGGCCAGCTCATCTTTACCACCCATGACAACCAGTTGCTTGATGAGCGCGACATTCTCCGCTCGGATGAAATCTGGTTTGTAGATAAGCGTGAAGGAGCTTCAGTACTCTATTCGCACAATGATTTCAAGGAGCACCACACCATTTCTCCCTTCCGAGGGTATAACGAAGGACGCTACGGAGCCATACGGTTTGTTAATTTGCTGAAGGATTATGCCAACTGATCGGAAACTCACTTACGGAAGAAGGACAAGGGAACTGGATCTTCAACCTCAGTCGCCAGCGGTGGCAGAAGTGCCGACTCAGCCAAGTGAAGCTGGGGCAATGCCTGTTCGTACTTTAAAAGGGTATGAAAAGACAGATGGTACGCTTTCCTATAGCATTGTCTGTGTCATCTCAGGTGGTGAACGTAAGGAAAAGGATTTCCTGCGTGAACTGATCCGCCAAAAGGAACTCCGTTCGCTGAGAGTGGCTTTTGTTTCCAAGGAGGGACAAGGGCTGCAACCTTACCAGATGCAAGCGATATGGTCTGCCATCCGGCAGTCAGGAGAAGTCGCACTTGCTAACCAGCATTATCAGCTGGACGATATGGATAAGGTATTCCTGCTGAGTGATGTGGATGAGTTCTACGACCAGCTTGTCAAGATAAGCAACGAATCTGATAATCAGAAATCAGCACAATGGATTGTCAGCAATCCCTGCTTCGAAATCTGGCTTTACTACTGCTTTAAGAATGATCCGGAAACCGATTTGGAAAGTCTCAAGTCATTCGATGCAGCCAAGCGCAGCCAGGAGATGAAGCATTTGGGAAATATGCTGGTGCCCGGTGGGCTGAATCCGCTGCGGGCATTCGAGCAAATGGCTGAAGGCATCGCACACAGCCGGGAACATTATGCCGAGGACGAACAGCGCATCCCTTTGCTGTATGCTACACAGATGCACGAAATGGCTCAGTATCTCATTGACACGATGAACCGCACTGCCAATGAATACAATGAGTTTATTCAAAGGAAACAGGCATGGCGTGAAAAGATGAAAAGAAAAGACTGACTGATGAAAACGATATATAAAATGTAGTCCGCTTTCACGAAAAGCTGTTTTTCTTTTCACTGCAAAAAATCTTCATCTGCAGGGTTGTCACAAAAATTGCTTACGTGAGGGAAAACACACCTCAGAACATAGACAGCATAAAGTCGTACCCCACCTCTTCGTCGGGTACGACTTTTTTGCCATCAGCTATCTTGAATCCGGAGGACGGTTGATGCACCGTGCTCCGACAATCACACCCAATATGAGCAACAAGCACTTCCAAACAAGCACACACAGATGCTTTATCAGCCATCCGGCAAGCTGAAAGATTTTCTTTACCAACCACAAAGCCAGCTTTAAAAGCAGTGCTGCCACAAAGATGACCGGCAACAGATATATCAGTAACAACAACTCAAACATAAGACTCCATTTTAGTGAACACCAAGCCTCGAAATAGGGCTGTTTATCACCTTAAATATACTAATAATCAACGATATATAGAAATTTATTCTGGAGTTTTTTTCCTGTAAAACACAAGAATTTACGGGATGTCCTTACGTGTTTGTTTCCCTGATTGACAGAACTTAGTTATCGTGTTAAATGGAGAATCGGAAACGGATTGCCCTGCTCATCGAGAGCATCCCGACTCATTGTCCGAAAACCTTTGTGCAGATAGAAACGGGTTGCCTGGTCATTCTGCTCATTGACATCCACCTTCGTTGCACCATAGGAACCTATCGCCCAGTCAACCAAAATACTGCCCCATCCCTGACCGGTGCACTCCGGTGACAAGAACAGCATCTCAACCTTGTCACCCTGAATGCCCATAAACCCTTTAGCCTGCAGACCGCAGTACACTACAACCAGATGCCCCACTTCCCTAAGTGCCATACCAACATATGGCTTGAGTTGTTCAATATCCGGCTCACTGAGAAAATGGTGGCTGGTCCGCACGGATTCATTCCACACCCCGGTCAAGGCATCCAACAAGCCGGAATCTCTGTTTCCCTGTATTTCCTGAATCTTCATTTGTTCCATAAATCAGTTCGTTGCTTCTTGGCGAAGATACACAAATAATCCGAATTAGGCCTGTAAGGTATACTGCAAGTCTGCTATCATCTTATGCCTTGAGTCCAAGGTTTTCAAGATGAATGAACCGACCTGCTTGCCATCCGTGTTTCCTGCATTTGCCTATGTGCGGTGTAGGATGACCCATACACAAGCTTACATGAACAGCTTCGCACGACATGTTCAGTGACCTGGGTTTTACGAATGCCCATAGACAGGAAACCGCCGTTTCACGATTCTTCTGCCACGGGATATGCGCCACCAAGTTTCCATGAATATCCGGTTTCCGACATCTCGGTCAAAATGAAGTTTCGCTGGAAAATTTCTGTTGTACATTTTGTCGGGAAACTGGTTTGCACGGTAATTTTGGTGTCAGAATGAACCTCGGGAGACATCGAACTGCGTTGCAGGATTTTCCAAGCAAGTTGTACTTTTGTGGCCACAAAACTCCGTTTCGTCTTCACGAAAGTGACTTGCCGAATGCTACCGCATCGGAGCGATTTCATCGCTGTTTCGCCTTGCGAAAAAAGGTTTGGTAAACCCGATAACCCTGTTAGTATCGTATGAAGAAACAAAAGACCAAATACATCAAGGTCCGGATGACCTTGGAAGAAGTGGAACAGTTCAAGAAAAAGGCAAAAGAATACAAAACGGTAAGCCACTACGTCCGCAGGGCTCTCGAAGAATATTCGAACATGAACATCCGACAGCAGATTGAACTCATGAATGACCTGGGTACGTTTTACCAAAAGTATCAGAACGAACTGTCCTGGGCAGGAAGTAACCTGAATCAGGCGATGAAGAGAGCCAATGAACTGTCCGTTGCAGGGTTGCTTGCACCCGGCTATTTACGGGAGGTGCTGCTGCCCACCATCCAGGAAACCCAGCACACACTGACCTTGATAAAGCGAGAACTGGAAACCTTAATGCTGAAGAGTATCAGGTCTGCCCAACCCGAAACCTCTGATGAAGAGTAATCCAGGCAACGGAACAGCAGGATTTCAAAATCTCGAAAATTGCTGCATCCTTGTTCCTCCAGCATTCCATTCACTTGAAAACACCATACGGATATGATCGCAACCATTTTACCCGGAAGCACCAACTTCCATGCCGTCGGTTACAATGAACATAAGGTTTCGAAAGGACTTGCCCGGCTCATCGAGATGAAGAATTTCGGTGCACTCGGTATCGTGCGCCCACCCACCACGGACGACAAGATTGACTTCCTGAAGAAATACAGTTCTGCCAACAACCGCATCCAAAAGGCGCAGTTCCATGTAGCCATCAGTTGCAAGGGACATGAAATGACAGAAGCCCAGCTGCTGGACTTTACGCACCAATATCTCCAGGAGATGGGATATGCCGAACCCGGACAACCCTGGCTCATCTATGCGCACCACGATACCGACAACACCCACCTGCACGTGGTGACTTCCAGAATCGCACCCGACGGGCGCAAGATACCCCATGCCCATGAGCGCAGGCGTTCTCAGGAAGTGATAGACAAGTTGCTGGGCATGGACCGGAAAAAGAAAACGGCAGCGGACATCGACGCAGCCAAACAATATACTTTTTCGTCCTTCGCCCAATTCAAAGCGGTGCTGACCTCCATGGGATATGAAGCCTACCAGAAGGACGGCACGGTGTTTGTCAAACGGGGAGGAAAGGTACAGGAACGGATTCCGCTGGCGGAAATTGAATCGCTCTACAAGAACAGTTACCGGGAACGGGCACGCTGCCAGCAACTGCGTAGCATCCTCAAAAAATACCAGGACGTGAGTGCAGACCGGGAGGATTTGCAGAAAGAACTGAAGAGCAAATTCGGAATAGACCTGGTGTTCTTCGGCAAGAAAGATGCCCCTTACGGCTATCTGATTGTGGACCATGCCAACAAGACGGTCATCCATGGAGCCAGGGTGTTGGCGATGGATGAGCTGCTGGATTTCGCCACACCGGAAGAACGGTTTGAACGCATCGAAAACTACATTGACCAACTGCTGAGCCTGAATCCCAAGATAACACAGGGAGAGATTTTCCAGAAGCTCCGCAAGCAACGGGCATATATAAAGAAAGGCGTGATTTACTTTGACGGTAAGTCCCGACCCTTGAAGCCGTTCATGACAGAAGCCATCAACCGGAACAACCGCATCCATTTCATCGAAATGTTCCATCCCGCTACAGAGGCAGAACGGGATCTGCTCTGCAAGATTTTCAAAGTGGACCGTCCGGACCTGGTGGATATTTCTACGGAACGTTCTCCCAAGTATGCCGATGCCGTGGGCAAACTGCGTGATATATTCCAGAATCCCGAAGTAAAGTCCCCCCGCAGCGCCATGTATCAGGAAGGCTTTATTATCCGTCAGGTCGATGATACCTACTATGCCATCAACTTCAAGGAACATATCCTAATCAACCTGAATGAAGAAGGCTTCGATGTGGAACGGGTGAAGAAGAAACCCAAGAAGCAACAACGAAATGGGGTTCCGTTCAAGAAGTCCAAGAAGACGCTCAATCCGATCAAGAGTCTGCAGCGGAAGTCCCATCAAGGACTGGGCAAACTCCGGAAAGAAGGTGTCGGCAGTCACGGTGCCAACCGCGAATGGGAAGTAGGACAAAAGAGCCACTATGAGGATATAGATGACGGACGTTCGCTGAAAAGGTAGATACAGATACCTTTCCGATGAAGAGGGTGTGTCAAAATTAAAAGGACTACTCCTCAAAGT
>UMHG01037416.1_pt1 | contig 14876 bp, 10 predicted proteins | sample 1965471 | NCBI WGS metagenome assembly UMHG01 (sample SAMEA4836092, study PRJEB28245) | human gut metagenome | biome: gut microbiome; material: fecal sample | place: Denmark | collected 2008
TTTTTAGACTGTGTATGGCGGAAGAACCGGGAAAGTGTAGATATATCATGGGGATTTTGGAAAAAAATAAAAAAAGTAAGGGTACAGCGTTTGTCTATGATGAGAATAATGATTACTATAAGATGGAAATAAACGGGATTGAATTTGTCTGTGACAGTATACATTCCGATTATGAGAAGCATGCAGTTGAACTGGCACAGGCGTATGAGAAAAGGCTGCCGGATATCGTGGATTATCTTATGCCGGATATAAAGGAGATGTTTGGAATTACAAATCCAGATGTAATAGCAAACTCACTAGGAAAGCCGAGTATAGATTTGGATAGAGGAACACTGACTTATCTGGAGCACACAATGGACAGCCTACATATTATTGAAATGGAATTTGACGGTATCTTCACGGCATTCTATAACTCCTGTATTGATGGATAGGACTTTAGTAACATAGAGCTGCAGTTGTCTACAGCTTTTATCCAGACTTCGGATGTTACAGAGAAGCAATCAGAAATGGATTGATCGATTTCTGAAGCAGTATCCGGTGAAATCCTTGAACATATGAAGGAAAAGTATGTATGTTAATTTTATTTTTATTGTAGACAAAAGATAGGACTGATATGATAAAAGAACAGGTTATTACAAATAGAGGTGGAGTATTTGATGCAGAAAATATTATTACTGGAGGATGACTTGAATCTAAATCGGGGAATTGCCCTGTTACTTTCACGGGAAGGGTATGAGGTTCGTCAGGTTTATACAATAAAGGAAGCAAAAGAAGCATTTCAAAAAGGAGATTATGCTCTTGTTATCAGCGATATTACATTGCCGGATGGTACAGGACTGGATTTTGGAAGGATGGTACGTGCAGGTGGAGATACATATCTTATCTATCTTACGGCTTTGGATCAGGAAATAGATATTGTAAATGGTTATGATACAGGGGCAGATGATTATATTACCAAACCATTTTCACTGATGGCTTTGGTGTCGAAGGTGAACGCATTGATGAGACGGCTTTCTAAGGTACAGGCACAGATTATGTCTTCCGGAGAGATTACGGTGCATATGAAAACGATGCAGGTGTATAAAGGGGATGAACCAGTTACTTTAAGTAAGAAAGAATTCTCTCTGTTGCTGTATCTCTGGGAGAATGCAGGACAGATTGTTTCAAAAGAAAGTATCCTGGAGCATGTATGGGATATAGACGGTCAATTTGTCGATGATAATACGGTTACTGTCAATATAAGCAGACTGAAGAATAAACTTGGAACAGAAGAGATAGCGAATGTGAGAGGACTGGGATATATATGGACCGGAAAGGTAAACAAAAATTAAAACGGTATTTTATCGTATATGTAATCTTTGCAGTATTTTTTACAGTAGGAATGTATCTGATAACAAAGTATGAGGAAAATGCGAAAGCAACGCAGATAGCACTGCTCCTTGCAGAACATCCTGAACTGGAAGGGGAAATAGTTGCAATCTGGGAAAAGTCAGGAACAGTAGATTTTATAAGAGACCGGGACGATCAGAAGATAGAAAGAGTCGTACAGATGCTGGAAGAAACTTATGGTTATCACTCAGGGAGTGGATCTTCAGATGTGGTTATAAGGATTATCTGGGGAATTGGATTACTAGTGGGAGTCATAGTATGTAGCCTGTTCTTGTACCTGGACCGAAGAAAAAACTGGAGCAGATACGGTGATGAGGAACAATTACAGCAATTATATGAATGTCTGCAGGAATTCAGAAAAGGAAAATTCCAAACATATCCTGAAGAAACATCAGAATCGGAACAATGGTTAAAGGTGTGGGAATCTGTAAAGGAGCTGGGGCAATATTTCGAAGATTTGAAGGAACGTCTGGAGCAGGAAGAAAATGGTACGAAGAGTCTGATTACAGATATTTCCCATCAGTTGAAGACTCCGCTTGCATCACTCCGGATGAGTCATGAGCTGGTGGCAGAAAATCGGGTTACAGGAGAAGAACAGAGGGAGTTTCTGGAGCAGGAATCACAGGAACTTACCAAACTGGAACAGCTCTTGAATGAACTGGTAAATCTTTCAAGGCTGGAAACACATATGATCCAGATACATTCGCTTCATGAAAGCCTGAAGAAAACGCTAACAGAGGCTGTCAGTCAGATTTATATGAAGGCAAGAGGAAAAGATATTTCCATTCAGGTGGAGATGGATGATGATATAGTTGTGAACCATGATTCAAAATGGACGGTAGAAGCATTAACGAATATCCTTGAGAATGCAGTCAAATATTCACCGGAACATACAACGATTACAGTGAGGACGCAGGAGCTAGCAAGCAATGTGCTTATTGAAGTAGAAGATGAAGGAATGGGCATTCCTGCGGAGGAACTGCATAAGATCTATCAGAGATTTTACCGGGGAAGGAAAGCAAAGGAACAGGTAAAAGACGGAGCGGGTGTCGGTCTGTATCTTGCCAGAAAGATCATAGAAGAACAGGGGGGGACAATAGCAGCCAAAAGAAAGGCTGAGAAAGGTATGATATTTAAAGTGACACTGCCGCTCATAATAGGAGAATAGTCGGAACCCTTACAAAACTGTTATGGTTGTTGTAAGGGTTTTGTAATGCAGGAATGTTATAGTAGGGGTATGAAATGGAAAGGGGACTTGAAGATATGAGTAGTATTTTAAAAGTAGAAGATCTAGTAAAGTATTATGGAGAAGGCGAGAATCAGGTGAGAGCCGTGGATCATACAAGTTTACAGATAGAGAGAGGCAAGTTTACAGCTATCGTAGGACGTTCCGGCTCCGAAAAATCTACACTTCTGCATCTGATTGGAGGGCTTGACAGACCGGATTCCGGCAAAGTATGGATTGATGGAACCGATATCTATTCTCGAAAAGATGATAAACTGGCACAGTTTCGAAGAAAGAAGATAGGATTTATCTTTCAGGATTTTAATCTGATTCCATCGCTGAATGTGTGGGAGAATATCGTTCTTCCGCTGGGACTTGATAATCGCAAGGTAAAGCCGCGGGAAGTGGAAGATATTCTCAAAAAAATCGGACTGCAGGATAAGAAAGATGCGATGCCGTCTGCTTTGTCTGGTGGACAGAAACAGAGAACTGCGATAGCCAGGGCATTGGTGACAAGACCGGCGATAATTTTGGCGGATGAGCCGACTGGAAACCTTGATTCCCAGACTGAGCTAGAGGTTATGAGCCTATTGAAAAGCTGCGTGTCGGATTTCGGGCAGACGCTTATCATGATTACCCATGATGAAACGATTGCCCAGATGGCGGATGAAATGATTATCATTGAAGATGGCAAGGCGGTGAGAAGATAATGAAGATGACGACCAGAGTTGCATATTGCAATATGCGGCATTATAAGAGCAAAAACATACTGATTGGAATTGCCATTATCCTGACAACATTACTGCTGTTCGTAATCCCATCAATCGGAAAAGATATGGTGGAAGTGAACTTTGCGGTAATCAATAAGATTTATCCAACATGGCATGCCCTTTATCGGAACGTGGACGAGAGTACAGTTATGAAACTGGCGGCACATCATGATGTGAAAACTTACGGACTCCGCAGCGATGCGGGGTACATGAATCTGGAAGATGCGACGGTTTCCATGATGTATATGGACAGAACAGGGATGGAACTTTATAAAGTGAAGCTGAAAGAGGGGCAACTTCCGCAGAAAGAAAATGATATTGTGGTTTCAAAAGGAATACTGGAAGCATTAGGACAGAATGGGAAAATCGGTGACACTATCACAGTACCTTATCAGATTCTGAAAGATGACGGACTGGATTATACGAAGGAGAAAGACTTTCGAATCTGTGGTTTTTTAGCAGATAATGAGAGCAGCAAAGAACAAAAACAATATACATCATTGGTTTCAGAGGCCTTTCTGAAAGCGGAGATACCGGTAGAACAGGTGAAATATCGGTTTTTACTTCAGGTGAATGGACAGAAAGGAAATACGACTGCAGATTATACAGAGACGATACAGAATATTGCCAGACAGTTCGGGATTTCCGAGGATGACATGAATATTAATAAAGAGTATCTTGCAGCAAATTATGTGGATCCGGCTACAATTCCGGTGATTGTAGGAATCATGCTTATTGTTGTATTGGCGGGCATTATCACAATTTATAGTGTTTATTATGTATCTATGAACCAGAGGGTTCGGGAATTTGGAAAGTTAAAGGCAATCGGGGCTACGAAACGGCAGCTTAGACAAATCGTACTAAGAGAGGGAATGGGAGTGGCGTTGTTTGCCATTCCGATAGGACTTTTGATCGGAACAGTTGCTGTGAAAGTTGTACTTCTCCAGTTTGTAGAACATGCAAAGGATTCAAACGTACTTATAACAGAGGCATACAAGGTTGTAGCTAAAGGAGAAGTCCAACTTTATTATTGGTGGATTTATCTGTTGGCAATTGCAGTGACTCTGTGTACAGTGTATCTGTCACTGATGAAGCCTATGCGTATGGCGGCGAAGGTATCAGAAATAGAAGCTATGCGTTACCAGGGAGGCAGTAAGCGACAGAAAAGCAGCAGGAAGGGATATCAATTTCTGAATATCGGACGACTGACCAAGAGAAATCTTGCAGAGAATAAAAAGAAGAGTACTATCACGATTGTATCTATGGCCGTTACCGGAATATTTGTCATGATGGTAGCAACGGTGCTGTCTTGTGCAAATCCGATGGAAAGTGCAAAGAGTTCGATTGTGGGGCAATATGAGATTTCTCCAATTGTGGAATCCGGGAATAAAGAGCATCCTGAATATGAATGGGCGGAGGTTCAAAAGAATAATCCATTAAATGAAGGACTAAAGCAGCAGATAGAGGAGCTTGACGGTGTTGAGCGGGTAGATGTGTTTACCGCGTTGAAGGTATCAGGAGGACCTTTTGAAGAAAAAATTGGAACCGAATTTATCAATGGAGTGCCGGAAGAATACGCAGAAGAGCTGAAAAAAGGAATCACTGAAGGCAATGTCACATACGAGGAATTGAAATCCGGGGATAAAGTGATTCTGGACCGCGCGCTACTTCACTGGTATCCAGATATTAAAGTGGGAGATAAGCTGAAACTCAATATTCATGATGGAGATAATACCTTTCAAAAAGAGATTGAAGTGGCAGCAATTGGTGAATATGGAACAGGTCTGACAAACTATAACTGTCTTATCATGGCAAAAGAAGGGGCAGAGAAACTTACCATAAATAATTCTTCCAGCTATTTTCAGGTGATTGCAGATAAGGATTATGATGAGGCACTGGAAGCATCTCTACAGGCTATTGTGGATGGATCAGGCAGACTGCAGATGCGTACCTGGAAGAATGAGTACGATACATGGGAAAATGCCATACAGATGACTAGAGGTGCATGTTATGCATTTATCATCATTCTGGCAGCAATCAGCATTATGAACTTGATTAACACAATGATCAATAGTGTCCATGTGCGAAAAAAGGAGCTTGGCATGATGCAGGCAATCGGAATGTCGGACCGTCAGTTGATGAAGATGCTCCAGTTGGAAGGTATATTCTATACAGTAGGCACTCTTATTATCAGTATCGGAGTGGGAAGTCTTGCAGGATATCCGTTGTTTTTATATGCAAAGCGTACAGGAATGTTTGATATCAGCACATACCATTATCCGGTAACAGCAGCTATTATTATAATTTTAACATTGTTTGTGATACAGATGTTATTGGCAATATTCATTGCAAAGTCAGTAAGGAAAGATTCATTGATAGAGAGAATTCGTTTCAGTAAGTAAGAATATAAATTTCTGATGTTTAATGCAGATACTAATCAATGTCATAATAAAAAGGGGGACTTGATTTCTCAAATCCCCCAGTGTATAATGAACTCAAGAAAGGTATTCAGATGCAAAATCTGATGCCCTCAGTTAAATTTTATATTCTATGTATAAGTCATAGCATCCAAAACTTTCCTAGGGTCGTGGATGCTATTTCTTATTATGTCGATCTATATAAGTCAAAGCCGCAAAAATTACCAATAGTAAAGTCAATACTTCCATTGTATTCATGGGCATCACCCTCCTTGGATACTAGAGGGCAAAATCGAAATGCATCCGTCTTTCCGGTTCAGTAATACCGAATCAGTATAACACGTTACCGTTTTCAGTACAATAAGGTAATGGTCTGAAAAATACTTTATTCTGTCACCTTATGTAGCTGTATCGTGAGTATTTGCTGGACTAATTGGTGCTGTATATGAAAAAAAGCTATTTAAAAATAAGGTGGAAGCCTTATATGGTCTGCTTGATGATGCGGGTGATGATGCCGAGGGCAACATTACGCTCTTCATCAATATGCGTCACCACAAAGGATACCTGATCCTTTTTCCCGACTGTCCGGCTGTCATAGCAGGAGTGGGCAATGGCATTGACACCGATGGAGAGCCGGACAAAGACGGTGCCTTTATGGATGTCTTCCACAGTTCCGGCGTATTTTCCCTGAATCTTACATTTTTTCATGTTTTCCTTGCTGGTGTTGCCTTCCACACTTTTGACATCTGCGTGGACAATGACCTGCTCCGGTGAGTCTGCCCGCACATCCAGGATGCGTACCAGGATGTGATCGCCTACCTGGAAGCGTTCTCTGGCATCACCCATCCAGTCGAAGGACAGGTCTCTGGCAAGAATGGAGGTTTCCACACCGAAAATTTCTGCCCGGACTACCTTTTCCGCAACAGCAATGACTCTTGCCTGCACGATACGGTCTTCATAAACTTTCGGCATTCCGGAAGCATCTTTATCCAGATAGAAGATCTGGCGTTTCTTCAGCATCGCTTCTTTCCGGCTGGCGACAATGCTGCGTGTCTTCGGATCTAATCCCTTAATCAGAAAATCAATCTCACATCCAAGCATATTGTTGAGGATTTTGTTCTGCCGCAGAGCAAGCTCCCCATAATCGTGTGCTTCATCCTGCATGAGATGGATCATCATCTCAGTTACTGGGATGACAGTACGGAAATCCTTGTAGTAAACCACGGCAATGAGGCTGCCGTTTTCTGTTTTCTCGATACCGCCAAGCATTCCGGTTAAGATCCGGCGGGTACGGTAGGCATTCTGGATCTCATGCCAGGTAAGGTCTGAAATGGACTGGGCTGTTTCCAGCTTCGCATCGGAATCCAGAGTTAAAATAGGTGTGTTGGTTGTTTCGTTTGGCATCATAGTGTCTCCTTTCAAATTATGACATGATAGAATCTTTATCTAAAGGAACCATGTCTGTGTGATCCGAATAGTTATCTGCTGAGAAGTCATCCGGGAAATCGTGATAGCCAGGTTCCTGATAAACGCTTTGCTGGTCAAAGTGCGGTTCAGCTTTTTTCTTTTTCTGCTTTCCATAAGAAGCGGTTTTTTTCGGGTGGGAAGCAGGAATAGTTGGAGTGTACGTATATTCTTCACTACATGCTCCTTTTCTCCATTCCGGAATATGTTCGGAAGCCTTCCGGGGAATGAGTTTTTGGGCATCCGGGTGCAGGGTGTAATCGTATTTTTCTACCTGCAGTACCTTCTGACCACGCAGGATAATCAGTGCAGTATCCAGCGGGAGCCGCAGGATCTCATCCGGAGTTAAGAGCTTTCGTTTCCCGATGGATCTGGTCTGGCGGTATTCCGGTGTATAATCGGATACCCTCCAGCTATTTAATTGTTTGGCTTCGCTGCTGACACCAACGGTCACATCACCGGAGCGGTTAGAGATAAATGTAGCAGTTACCTCATCCGTACAGCCTAAAAATAGCTGAGTGTCGCAGTTCCCGATGATTTCCTGCCATTGGTTTAAGGGATACCGGTTCTGCATCTGAGGCAGGTTTTGGAAAATGCAGGAAATACTGAGGTTTCGACTTCGGATCACGGAAATCTTTTTGTTGAGCGATAGGATTGCTCCCGTATTCGCCAGCTCATCAGCCAGGATATGTACCGGAACCGGCAGTTTTCCATCTTCCCCATAGGTGTCTGCATAACGGACCAGTTTGATAAATACGAAGGTCATAAACAGGGAAGAAAGAAAATCAAAAGTGCTGTCTTGATCCGAAGTGATGCAGAAGTATGCACATTTTTCTTTTCCCGGCAGCGTCAGGTTGATCTCATCATAGGAAGTGATCTGGCGGATCAGCTTGTTCTGGAATACCTGAAGTCTGGAACCGAGTCCGATGATGACGCCGGAACGTACCGTGTCACTTGCCTGCTTATAGATGCAGTAGGGGACTTTTGCCGGATGGGAGACCGGAAGCAGGTCAAAGAGGCTGTTCAGTTCTTTTTCCGAACTCATGGTCAGGAGTTTGTATACCTGTCCGATATTCTTTGCCTCCGGTGGGAATCCCTGATCCACATAGAGAATCAGAGCTTTTAATAAGTTCATCTCGGCATTGTCCCAGAAGTGATCGCCTTTGGCAGAACCGGTATTCTGGATGATGACATCAGCAAATACCTGTGCCATGGTTTCCTGTCCGCCAATTTCACCCAGACAATTCCAACTATCCGAGTTTTCCGGGTTTACAAGATTAAAGGATTTCACGATATATCCGGCATTCTCAAGGTAAGTGGCTGTACTTTCGTACAATTCCGATTTTGGATCGGTGATGATGAGGCTTTCCCCGCGGGCAACACACTGGAAGATCATGTTGCGTGCAAAGGCCCGGCTTTTCATGGAACCGCTGGCACCGTAAACGGCAATATTCCGGTTCATGCGGGTATCCTTCGGGAGACAAACGGCTTTTCCGTTCAGTTTTCCAAGAATGGTTCCCTTGTGTTTCTTGACATCATTCGTAAGCTCCAGTACCTGATGCATTTCCTCCAAAGTCATAAAACCGGAAGTCCCATAGGTTCCCTTTGTGGAATAATTCAGGTTCCGGCCCCGGTCTGTTATTTCCCCGTTTCGGTCAAATCCCATACGCATGAGAAGGAAGGTCAGGAGTCCAAAAGCTGCCAGACATAGAAAAATCCCATACAGATTGTACGGGAAAGCAGTCAGGGCATCCAGACAGGCGAGCGGGTGCGGGGAGGGGATCTGCGGGGCAGTTCCGTTTCCGGCAAAATTGCCGGCAGATTCCCAGGTCTGATAGTTGCGGATAAATTGAGCAACATAGCCTCCTGCATAGAGGGTGCAGAAGGTGATCGGAAGCATATAAATGAGCTTCCACCATTTACGGTTCATGTAAAAACCCCCTTTTGAATTTGCAAAGGTCAATACTGGAGAAATGGATTGTGGCAGTTAAGTATTTTTTCAGGACCGGAATCTGAAAATCGAAACAGATCAGGTTCCCGGATCTGCCGTATACATTTAAGCCGGTATTGAACCGGTTGATTCGCTGCATGTCAAAATCATAAGCAAGAAGGATGGGGTTCCCGGAAGCATCCGTGGCATCATGTTCCAGTGGAATTGAATCGCTGCGGCAGCCCAGATCGGACAGCAGGAGGTTGTCCAGCTTTTCCATGATCTCAGGGTGAACCAGCAGTTTTAAAAGCACTTCCCCTTCCGGAGTATTGGGAAGGTAATGGAAATGCTCGAAGGAGGTGTCCAGCATAAACAGGCTCTTTTTGTAGCCTCCGGTACTGGTAAACAGCCGGAAAGCCATTTCCATGTCGGTTCCGGTCATGATTGCCCGGATCTGTGGATGTCCGTTGTAAGGGTAGCCTTGCAGGTAATGCTGCAGGAAGGCGTTTAAGCGGACTTCCGTTCGATATTCCCATTTCAGGACTCCGTTTCCCGTGTTATAAAGGACATAGACACATTGCGGTGCCATCAGGATGCCCATGCTGCGGGAGTTCCTAATCTTCGTGGTCTCCGGGCCCAATTCCTTAATTTCTCTGGAAGCGTAAAAAAGAGGAAGGCTTCGCATACCGATGGAACCAGCTTCGCGGTGATTACAGAAGATGTCAGGTTTTACATCCGGATAAAAGGGAATCCCGGCATGAAGGAGTGTCAGATACGTTTCGGCTTTCTGATGTAAGCGGATACGTCGGGATACTTCACTTCGGATGAGGTTCGTCTCGGTATTGCCGGTCAGATAGCACTGGAAGCGTAGCGGCGAGACAGATAACAGCATCTCTTTCGCAGCTTTTGTAAGACGGTAGCCTCTGAGAGCATCCCGGTAGTGGGTACGGATGAGGTGTTCCGCCTTCAAATCCGTAATGAGTTTTTCCGCATAGGAGGCACTTGGGATGAGTCTGTTTAGCTGGTCTGCGGGAAATTCCCCGCACATCCCTATCATTTCCAGTAAGCGGTATTTCGTAGTGTCAGGTCTTATCAAATAAGCATCACCTCAATTCAGTTCTTACCCATGCAAGCCTATACTTGGGTAAATCTCCGGTGGTTTGGAGATAAAAAAAGCAAGAAAACAAAGTTCCCTGCGGTGGTTCTTACCGATGTCGGATTTCTGCCTGAGAAGTCAGGAGATTTTCCGACATGCTTTCGTGATGATTTTTCTGGTTCTGCAGCCATTTCGGAAAGTCAGCTTTTTCCATAACCGATACCAGTGTACAGTCCTTTAAGCCAAGCTGTGTCGTGTAGTAGGAATCACAGAAAAAGCCGCTGTCATCTGTCAGAACATAAGTACAAAGTGTATCCAGAATCTGTTTAAACTCCAGATTGTCATAATCCCGGATACGTCTTTGAGGAAGTTCCCTGTCATATATTTGACTGAAACATATCACGCAGTCACGATAGAGGGGCAGGGCATTTTGTTTTACATACTCCCGAAGCATATAATTAAGCGGTTCATGGAGAAATGCAGTGTTTGTGTGGACTCTTCGTTTCGGAAGCAGTCCGGGAAGCGTAATGGTGAGAATCCCCTGCTGTTCTGCAATCCGCATTCCCTGTGCATCTGCCGCTTTGGGAAGATAAGCTGCTTGATTTGGGGAGAGAGCCGGACAGACAAGGTTACGCATCTGGCAGGCAATCCGCTCCGCCCGAAGAGCAGCACTGACGCTCAGTTCCTCAAAATTTTTATCATAATTCTGGATATCAGTGACCTTCAGAGCGTAAACGGTATTCGTCAGTTTTTGCAGCTCCCCTTCCAGTTTTTCAAGCCGCTGGTAAATGGTTGGTGTATTTTGCGTCATAATAACCTACTTTCTCATGTAGTAACTGACAGCACCGGATTCATTTACAAGGCAGTAAGCGGCTACATCATCAATGATGATTTTGGCAGCCTGGCTTTCGGATTCTAAGACAATCAGGCGTTTGGAACCATGTGATGGGATACTTTCCATCACATGATTGATCAGAGCCTCCTGTTCTTCACCGATATAGATGATTTCGTATTGTTCATCTTGCGAAAAGAAATTGAGCTTGATTGGAAATTCGCCACTGGTGTGGTATACAACACCTTTCTTAAAATCCAGCAGTACCCAGAAGCATGTAATTATAGCATAGTCAGGATTCTCAGCAGACTGCTGGCTGTCACAAAGAAGGTCATGCTCTTTATCGTAAATGATGCGCCCTTGTTTGATGAGGCTGGTAATCAATGACTTGATAGACTGCTCATGTCGGGAGAAAAGTTGTAAAACCTGGTCATACCTCAGAGTATGGTAAGTGGTAATGAACCGTAAGAGCTTGGCTCCCTCTCCTTGATAGATTTCGTTCCTTGTTTTCATGATTGACTCCCTTCTATATATAATAGGAAACTTTATACATATGGCTGTACGTACAGGATACGTTTGGTATTGTAAGTATAGTGTACGTACAAAGTACATAGAACCTGCTGTCAGCGATTGAATTTACAGGTACAAAAAAAGCACCATCTATGGGTGCTGGAAATAAGGAAAACTATAAGCAATACCTATTGTAGCATGGGTAATTTTACGCTTCAATCGCAGAAGCAGGTCATTTCTGTGCCATTTTCACTGGTTGGCATAAAAAAAGCAGGAAACCATTTTGATTCCCTGCATGGTGTATTGTTGTGCTTTTGTGTAGTTCTAATGATTACTTGTCTTTATAAAATGCTTCGAAAGCTTGTGCGAAGAATTCGGCTGTACCATTGCCGTATTTTTCATCTATCATAGGTTTGATTTTTTCATTACGGTAATATTGAGCCTGTGCAACCATCAGACCGTGTTCTTTCTTTATCTGTGAAAGTTGTTTCATAAGAAAACCGTATTCGGAAACAAGTTCTCTTACTTCAGAAGAATCTGGTGAACATACTTTTTTAGCTGCTAATTTGTATAAAAGATTGTCAAATTGTTGGTTGTAACTTTCTGCAGCCTCTTTGCTAATAGGATTGTTGGCAACAGACAGGAATTGCTCTTTTCCTCCATACCACTCAACAACTTTAGCATAGCCTTTCTGCATTTCTTCTGATGAAACTGTCTTAATATAATGCTTTTTCCATTCTTCAATGCTTCCAAACTCTTTTACAGCAAGTTCTTTCATATTGTCAGGCATATGTTCAAACATAGTTTGGAACATTTCTTCAACTTCCGTTTTACTAAAAATCGCAAAATCCATTTTATTCTCTCCTTTCAGGATATCATCAATGCTGGCAATCAGATGTTCCATACGTTCTTTCTTTGCTACCAACATTTTTCTCTGCATTTGCAAGATCTGGTTCCTTTCAAGAGCAGGATTCTCCAGAACAGCTTTGATTTCTTTCAAAGGAATGTCAAACTCACGGAAAAACAGAATCTGCTGTAATATTTCCAATGCCCTATCGTCATAAAGCCGGTATCCCGCATCACTTTTTTGTGTTGGTTTTAAAAGCCCGATTTCATCGTAATAGTGAAGCGTGCGAACGCTGATACCTGTAAGTTCTGATATTTCTTTGACTGTCCTCATAGTTGCTGACCTCCTGTTCCTGATAAGATAACTGTACGCTATGACGTTCCGTGAGAGTCAATATATATTTTGCATTTTTTAGTATAACATTTTTATGATATTACGAAAAGCCGAGGAGATAGGCGATATGTATTACTCTGGAAAGAACTTGTTGAGCGTATCCAATGTCTCTTTTGCAGTAAATCCCCAAAGGATGGTACTGAGTGCTTCAATCGCAGCCCTGCGTTTCCGGTAATAGGTGCGGTAGGAAATATTGGTGATGTGGTGAGCCAGCTTATCCAATATCTCATCTGTATTTTTCATTTCCTGTGGAGAGAGAAAAGCGTAGTAGAGAATCCAGTAATACTGTTCCCCATGCTTGTGATTGTTCCGGAGGAGATCGATGGATGATTCCAAAAGCTTCAGCATCTGGTTGCTTCTGGCAATACTTTTTGCCCGTTGTTCGATGTCGCTTCCGGTAAGATCAGCCCCGGCAGCATAGATGGAGTCCAGAAATTTGTCGATGTCATTGTCGTATTGGAGCTTAAACTGGTGCTCCATCTGGTGTACGACTACCTTCAGGCTGTAGGTTGCATCCCGGTATCTGCGTAAAAACTGATAGGTGTCGTGAAAACGTGGATCTTCTTCGGGTGAAGGAAATCCCTGTGTATTGCGGTTTGCCATGTCTATTCCCCCCCTTTCAGTGCAGAAGGCTCTGCCACGGCAGGCATCTTTTGGGCAGACTCATCCCCTGGACTTACGGACAACTCAAACCGATAAGCGGCATTTCCGTAGGGACAGATAATATTTAGAGTAAATGTATTAAATATATCTTTGCAGGCTGATAATGGAGATAATATATAGCGGGTTTTGGAGCAGTGGCAACATGGAATCCCTTGTGAATCCAATAGTTCTGCGACTTTTTGCACGATAAATTTCATGTGTGAATCTGGAACGCAGGAATCATTTTTTGTAACGGTGATTTGTGAGTCTGTGACAGTTTCTGAAACGCTAACAGAAGCAGAATCCTCAATAGTGATTTCTTCAGGTACATGGATTGGTAATTGCATCTTCATAGCGATCTCCTCCTTGTCAATCATAACGTCGCTGATATTAAACATCACGGACAGGTAATTGTTGAGATAAATTACGCTTCCGTGTTTTCCTGTAAATGAGATAAGTGTAATGTATTCTTTTTCCTCCAGTTTCTTCAAGAGTCGTGATACCGATGCCTTTGACAGACTCCACCTTTCACCCAGTTCATTAAAGCTGGTAAGGGGATTTCCGGTATTATCCCGGTAATAGACAATGGGACCGGAATCAGATCCCAGGACAGAGGAATCGTTGTAAACTGCATGAATCCACAGATCCAGAATAACATCCATTTCCGAGCATTTTCCAATGCCAATTAGTTCGTGAACTTTGGCAATCGGGAAAAAGAAAAACCCTGTATCTTTTTTACAGGGATAGTTGTATTCCAATACGGTATTGTCTTTGGACCAGTCTGATATTTTGAATTTGACCAGGCGGTTTTTGCCGAGAAGAGAGTAGGTAATGTAATTCTGCTCTTCAAAAAATCGAAGGATGGACAACGCTTGATGTTGGAAACGGCAGCGAAACCATTCCTGAAGATCTGTGACTGTGCAGATCCACTCTCCTGGACCAATGGTATAGGTAATGTGTTCCATCCGGCGGTAGGATGTGCGGTAATTTGCATAGGAGCATAATACCAGATAATAAAAAAGAAAAGAGCCCCCGGTAGTTCGGATGCTCTTGGTAGTGATTAAAGTTTGTATGAAGTCACGGTAAATGCGACAGCGTGGAAATTCCACGATTTGTTTGAGTTCTAATTTGTAATTCATGGTGATCTTCCTTTCAAAGTATATTTAATTGTAATCGGACTTTTCATAGTGTTGGTATCAAGAAGAAGCCGATGGAAGTATAGCAAGTAGTCGTGTCACTCATTGCATTTTTATTGCATTTTTAAAATTTAGATTATGTGGCTATGTTGCTCTTAACTGGTTAAAAAGCCTTTAAAATCGTCTATATGCGTTAATACTCCGTACTGTCTGTCTGGAGTTTGA
>UMHG01056063.1_pt1 | contig 14626 bp, 10 predicted proteins | sample 1965471 | NCBI WGS metagenome assembly UMHG01 (sample SAMEA4836092, study PRJEB28245) | human gut metagenome | biome: gut microbiome; material: fecal sample | place: Denmark | collected 2008
AGCCAAGATGGAAAAGAAGCAGAGCAGAATCGCTGCGGAAGGTATCGCAAGAGTTGCAGTAAACGGAAATGTTGCTGTTGTAGCTGAGGTTAACTCAGAGACAGATTTCGTTGCTAAAAATGAAACATTCCAGGAGTTTGTTCAGACAGTTGCAGATACAGCACTTGCTTCTGATTTAAACGGTGGAGCAAACGGCGAAGATATCGAGGCACTTCTTGCTACAAACGGACTCAGTGATCTGCTTGTTGAGAAGACAGCAACAATCGGAGAGAAGTTATCTGTGCGCAGATTCGCAAAGGTAACCGGTGATGCTGTTGCTTCTTATATTCACGGTGGCGGAAGAATCGGTGTTGTTATCGCTGCAGACGGTGCATCTGATGATGCTGCAAAAGAGGCTCTTACAAACATTGCTATGCAGGTTGCTGCAATGAACCCACAGTATATCAGCAGAAACGATATTTCCGCTGAGGAACTTGCAAAGATCAAAGAGATCACAATTGACAGTGCATTAAATGATGCAACAACTCTTCCAAAGCCTATCTTAAACAAGTTACTGGACAAGGCAATCGGCGAGAAGGTATGGAGTGATGAGGATATCAATAACTTCGAAGAGCATAAGAGCAATATGAATTATGTCTGGAATTTCCTTTCCGATGCTGCAAAGGTTCAGCTGGGTGAGCTGGCTATGGCAGATAAGGCATCTATCACTGCTGAGAAGATGTTCGGCGGTCTTGTAGAAGGTCGTGTATCCAAGCAGTTAAAGGAGATCTGCCTTCTTGATCAGACATACGTTAAGGCGGAAGATGGCAAGCAGTCCGTAGCTAAGTATCTTGAGTCTGTTTCCAAGGATCTTAAAATCACCAAGATGATTCGTTTCGAAGTTGGCGAGGGTATGGAAAAGAAACAGGAAGATTTCGCAGCAGAAGTTGCTGCACAGATGAACGCATAATCCGTTCACAGAGTCAAGCTGTGTGAAAACACAAAAGGAGTCGTGGTTTTGGAAAAATAAAGAAACCGTGGCTCCTTTTTTATAACAATTTTACAACAACAGGGAATTAAATCTTTACAAGTTTTCAAAATATGTTAAAATAGAAAAGGATATTTCCCGGTGGAGGAACAGGATGAGTACAAAAGATTCAGAAGCTTTGGAGCAGCAGCGCCAGAGGAGAAATCGCATCAACCGTATGAAAACGGGAATCATTGTGACGATTACGGTATGGATGCTTGTCTCACTGTTGGCAATTATCCTTCTGACGGTGCAGGTAGCACGTTTGAGCAGCCATGTAAAGAGACTGGAGAAAGCGGGACAGACAACCGTTTCGCAAAATATTCCGGATTCTGAAAATGTGCAGGCTGCGGATACAGAAAGCAGTGGGCAGGAGACACAGAAATCTGCTTACGATAAAGTTGTGACGGGGATTGATTCCGGGGACAATATGGCAAAAGAGGGAGATGCACATAAAGTATATCTTACTTTTGACGGTGGACCGGATGAAAATACGGACAAGATTCTCGACGTATTGGATAAATACGGAGTAAAAGCAACTTTTTTCGTAGTAGGGGATGATTCCAAGGATATGCAGGAGGTCTATAAGAGGATTGTAAAAGACGGACATACACTTGGAATGCATTCCTTTTCCAACAAATACAGTACAATATATGCCTCCACAGAGGCATTTGAACAGGATTTTGATAAGATTTCCTCATATCTGAAAGACGTTACGGGAGTTAATAGTCTCTATTATCGTTTTCCGGGAGGAAGCAGCAATGAGATCAGCAATGTAAATATGGCTGAATTCGTTCGTATCTTAAATGAAAAGGGAATTACATACTTTGACTGGAACGTTTCCGCAGGAGATACTTCATCGGATTATACGGTGGATGATGTTGTGACAAATGTGACAGAAGGAGTAAAAAGATACAAAACCTCGGTTGTGTTATTACACGACGGAGATGACAAGTCAACAACGGTAGAGGCTCTGGAATCTTTGATTCAGAAACTGCAACAGATGAAAGCTGAGATTCTGCCGATTGATGAAAATACAAAAGTCATTCAATATATCAAGGCAGATAGTGTTGAATAAGTAGTATGAGTGGAGGAAGCACGATGGGATTATTTAAAGATTTTAAGGATGATTTTTCTCAGGCGGTCAATGAAATGATGCCGGGAGCAGACGCTCCGGAAAAAGAAAACAAAGCAGAAGATCTGGTAGTTAACACTCTGGGAGAAGATGTGGATGTGAAATCCGAATTATCCAAACTGGATGGTTTACTGGAGCAGGTACAGAAGGACGGCGGGTCTGATACACAAAAGTTAGAGTCGGAGCTTCCACCAATTCACAAAGAGGATAAAAAACCGGTGATCACACCAGCTGTGGACCCGGTAATTAATACATTTAATGAGGAGAAAAAAATTATGAGCGACACAACAATGGAAACCCCAAAGCCAACAGCACCAGTGATGAATAACAAAGTGAATCCGGATGCAGTTTCAGATGAGACATCTGTTATAACCGCAGGAACTGTTCTGACCGGTGATATCGCGTCTGACGGATCATTTGATATTCAGGGAACCATCAACGGAAATGTAACCTGTAATGGTAAGCTGGTTGTAACCGGAACCATTAACGGAAACAGTGCAGCTTCAGAGTTTTTTGCTGATGTGGCAAAAGTTGAGGGAGAAGTTGTAAGTTCCGGTACAGTTAAGATTGGAGCCGGTTCTGTGATCATTGGTAATATTGCAGCAGCTTCTGCAGTTATTGCAGGTGCAATCAAGGGTGATATCGATGTACAGGGACCTGTTGTTGTTGATACATCTGCAGTAGTCATGGGAAATATCAAATCCCGTTCCGTACAGATTAATAACGGTGCAGTAATCGAAGGTTTCTGCTCTCAGTGTTATGCTGATATTGATGTACAGGGACTTTTTGACGGAAAGTAAAATTAATCATAGGAGACAGATACGATGAAACGTATTTTATTAAAACTCAGTGGAGAGGCACTGGCCGGGGACAAGCATCATGGATTTGATGAGCCGACAGTTACGGTTGTTGCAAAGCAGGTAAAGCAATTGGTAGATACAGGTGTACAGGTTGGTATTGTCATCGGAGGAGGCAACTTCTGGAGAGGACGTACCAGTGAGACGATCGACCGTACAAAAGCCGATCAGATCGGTATGCTTGCTACGGTTATGAACTGTATTTATGTGTCAGAAATTTTCCGTTCCGTTGGAATGATGACTTCCGTGCTTACCCCGTTTGAGTGCGGATCTATCACAAAGTTATATTCCAAGGATCGTGCAAATAAATATTTTGCACATAACATGGTTGTATTTTTTGCAGGTGGTACCGGACATCCATATTTCTCAACAGATACGGCAACGGTACTTCGTGCGGTAGAGATTGAAGCAGATGGAATTTATCTTGCCAAGGCAATCGATGGTGTATATGACAGCGATCCGAAAGTAAATCCATCCGCTAAGAAATATGATCAGGTTTCCATTCAGGAAGTCATTGATAAAAAACTTGCGGTCGTTGATTTGACAGCATCCGTAATGTGCATGGAAAACCACATTCCAATGTATGTATTCGGACTTGGTGAAACGAACAGCATTGTAAACGCGGTAAACGGCCAGTTCAACGGAACCGTCGTTACTGTGGACTAGGAGGATATAGTATATGGACGAGAGATTACAGATTTTTCAGGATAAAATGGAGAAATCCCTTGCCAATTTAAATGAGGAGTTCGCGGGAATCCGTGCAGGACGTGCGAATCCGCATGTGTTGGACAAACTTCGTGTTGATTATTACGGAACACCGTCTCCGATTCAGAGCGTTGCAAATGTCAGTGTTCCGGAGCCGAGAATGATTCAGATTCAGCCATGGGAAGCATCTATGGTAAAAGAAATTGAAAAAGCCATTCTCAGTTCGGATCTGGGAATTAACCCGACGAATGACGGAAAACTGATTCGTCTGGTATTTCCGGAACTGACCGAAGAGCGAAGAAAAGAGCTGGCAAAAGATATTAAGAAAAAAGGTGAGGGTGCCAAGGTCGCTGTGAGAAATATCCGCAGAGATGCGATGGATCATTTCAAAAAAGTAGGCAAGGCGGAGGATATTTCCGAGGACGAGATCAAGGATCTCGAAGACGGAATCCAGAAACTGACCGATCAGTATGTTGCACAGATTGACAAGGCTGTGGATGCCAAGTCGGATGAAATTCTTACAGTATAAGATGTTTAAGGGACATAAGCCTGTGGCTATGTCCCTTTTTCACTTGCAGGAAAGAGGGGAACAAGATTGATGAAAATTCCAAAACATGTGGCGATTATACTCGATGGGAATGGAAGATGGGCAAAAAGCAAGGGTATGCCACGCAATTATGGACATACCGTTGGCGCAAAGAATGTAGAAACGGTTTGTCAGGCTGCAGATGAGCTTGGAATTGAGTACCTGACACTGTATGCATTTTCCACGGAAAACTGGAATCGTCCGGACAGCGAAGTGGCTGCACTGATGAAACTGCTGGAGAGTTATTTGAAAAACTGTATCCGCACGGCAAATAAAAATAATATGCGGGTACGTGTGATTGGGGAACTTTCCAGATTATCCGAAAGTTTTCAGAAAAAGATTCAGGAACTGGAAGAAGTTTCCGCGGCAAATACGGGACTGAATCTGACCATTGCCATCAATTATGGAAGCCGGGATGAGATGCTTCGGGCCATGAAGCATATGTTTACTGATATAAAGAATGGCAGAATCACGGAGGAGGAAATCAATGAGAAAACCTTTTCCGGATATCTGGATACAAGGGAACTTCCAGACCCGGATTTACTGATTCGTACAAGTGGAGAGCAGCGGCTTTCCAATTATCTGCTGTGGCAGCTTGCGTATAGCGAATTTTATTTTACGGATGTTCCGTGGCCGGATTTTCATAAAAAAGAATTGGAATTAGCTGTGGAAGCGTATAATAAACGAGACAGACGCTTTGGCGGACTTAAGGAGGAAGAATAGGATGTTTAAAACGAGACTGTTAAGCGGAATCGTGCTGGTAATTCTGGCTCTGTTTTTGATTATTTCAGGCCATGAAATTTTATTATTTGCAACACTTGCCATTTCCTGTATCGGAATGTTTGAATTATATCGCGTGTTCAAGATGGAAAAGACCGTTCTGGCAGGCGTTGGATATCTGGCGGCAATCGTTTATTACTGTAATTTACAGTGGAAGTTTCTGCCGGATCTTATGATTTTATTTATGGCATTTTTGATTCTGTTAATGTTTGTATTTGTATTTGCATATCCGAAATTTCATGCAGATCAGGTGATGGCAGCATTTTTTGGATTCTTCTATGTAGCGGTCATGCTTTCTTATGTATATCAGATCCGTACGCTGGAGAGAGGGTTATATCTTGCCTTTCTTGTATTTTTATGTTCGTGGGGATGCGATACCTGTGCATATTGCGTCGGAATGCTGATCGGAAAGCACAAGATGTCGCCGAAACTCAGTCCGAAAAAATCGGTAGAGGGTGCAGTGGGAGGTGTGGCAGGTGCTGCGCTTCTGACCGCTTTATATTGTTTTATTTTCCGTAGCCCGATGCATCTGGAACGTGGAGAAATTGTAATTCTTGCTGTGATTGCGGCAATTGCCGGACTGATTTCCATGGTAGGGGATCTGACAGCTTCTGCCATCAAAAGAAATTATGATATCAAGGATTACGGAAAGTTGATTCCAGGTCATGGAGGAATTCTCGACCGGTTTGACAGCATGATTATTACTGCACCAATCATTTATTTCCTGGCGCTTCATATGCTGTAAGAGGTGAACGATGAAAAAGATAGCAATTTTGGGATCGACAGGGTCCATTGGAACACAGACACTTTCTGTGATTGAAGAACATGCAGATGATTTTGAAGTGACCGCACTTGCCTGTGGAAACAATATCCGTCTGCTGGAAGAACAAATGCGGAAATTTCGCCCAAAGCTTGTTGCTGTGTGGAGCAAAGAGGCAGCAGCTTCCCTTCGGGTCCGCACGGCGGATCTGGGCATTCCTGTGGAAACCGGAATGGATGGATTACTTGCGGTTGCAACTTATGAAGAGTCGGAAATTCTGGTGACGGCGATTGTCGGGATGCTCGGAATCCGGCCGACCATTGCAGCCATAAAGGCAAAGAAAACGATTGCCCTGGCAAACAAAGAAACGTTAGTTACGGCAGGACATCTGATTATTCCGCTTGCAGCGGAGTATGGAGTGTCCATTCTTCCGGTAGACAGTGAACATAGTGCCATTTTTCAGTCTTTGCAGGGAAACGAAGAAAATCCGATCAGTAAAATCCTTCTTACCGCATCCGGAGGACCGTTCCGGGGCAGAAAGAAGCAGGATCTGCTCCATATACAGGTGGAAGATGCATTAAAGCATCCGAACTGGTCCATGGGACACAAGGTGACCATTGATTCTTCGACACTTGTGAACAAAGGGCTTGAGGTTATGGAAGCAAAATGGCTGTTTGGCGTACAACTCGAACAGATTGAAGTTGTCGTGCATCCGCAGAGTGTCATTCATTCTGCTGTGGAATATGAGGATGGTGCAGTGATTGCGCAGCTTGGAACGCCGGATATGCGTCTGCCGATTCAGTATGCACTGTATTACCCAAAGCGGAAACATTTATCCGGGAAGCGTCTGGATCTTTTTGCTCTTCGTGACCTTACGTTTGAGCGCCCGGATACGGATACCTTCCGTGGGCTTTCCCTGGCATATGATGCTGCCAGACGGGGAGGAAATATCCCAACGGTTTTTAATGCCGCAAATGAAAAGGCAGTGGCAATGTTTCTGGACAGAAAAATCGCTTATCCGGAAATTACGGAAATGATTGAAGCTGCAATGGAAGAAGTCAGCTATATCGCACATCCGGATTTAGAGCAGATCTTAGAGACAGAGCAGGCAACATATGAATATATAGGGGGCAGGTGGTAAAAAAAATGAAAATTGTATCATTTCTTATCGCATTTGTAATATTTAGTATTGTAATTTTATTTCATGAACTGGGGCATTTTTTGCTTGCAAAGGCAAACGGAATCCGGGTAAATGAATTTTGTTTCGGCCTTGGACCGACTATCTGTGGGATACAAAAAGGCGAAACCAAATACTGCATTAAGGCATTTCCGTTTGGAGGAGCCTGCATGATGGAAGGGGAAGACGAAGATTCGACGGACAATCGTGCATTTGGTAAAAAGCCGGTATGGGGACGTATGAGCGTCGTATTTGCAGGACCTTTTTTTAACTTTATTCTTGCATTTATTTTCGCGTTTATCCTGATGAGCTGTGTGGGATATGATAAGCCGGTTCTTTCCGGGGTAATGGAAGGATATGCCGCAGAAGAGGCAGGTCTTCAGGAAGGGGATGAGATTATCCGGATGAATCATTTTTCGGTTCATTTCAGCAGAGAAATCACTGCATACGGAACATTTCATTCCGGGGAAACCATTAAAGTCACTTATGCAAGGGATGGGCAGAAACATACGACAACACTGGTTCCGAAACTGGATAAAGAGACCGGAAGATATCTGTACGGATTTCAGACCATGGGAAATGTCCGGGTAAAGGGAAACGTGCTCACAAACTTAAAAAACAGTTTTTACGAGGTGCGATACTGGATTTATACCACTATCCAGAGTCTGAAAATGCTTGTGACACGTCAGGTATCTCCAAACGAACTGAGCGGACCGGTCGGTATCGTAAAATCAATCGGAGACACCTATCAGCAGTCTGTAAAAAATGACGGGTATTACTATGCACTTTTGAATATGCTCAACTGGACGATTCTTTTATCTGCGAATCTGGGCGTTATGAATCTGCTGCCGCTTCCGGCACTGGACGGAGGCCGGCTGTTATTTCTGATTATTGAGGCGATCCGCAGAAAGCGGATTGATCCAAACAAAGAAGGCATGGTAAATCTGGTTGGTATTGTATTGTTGTTTGGACTGATGTTTATTGTTATGTTCAATGACATTCGAAAACTATTTATCTAAGAGGCTAGAGGCGTTATGATGGAGAGACATATCACAAAGGAAGTACAGATTGGAAACAGATGGATTGGAGGAAATCATCCGATTGCGATTCAGTCTATGACAAATACAAAGACAGAGGATGTTGCGGCAACGGTGGCACAGATTAAGCAGCTGACAAAAGTCGGTTGTGAAATTATCCGCTGCGCGGTTCCCACCCAGGAGGCAGCTGCTGCGCTGACGGAAATCAAAAAACAGATTACCATCCCGCTGGTTGCGGATATCCATTTTGATTACCGGCTTGCGATTGCAGCCATGGAGCACGGTGCGGATAAAATTCGTATCAATCCCGGAAACATTGGAAGTCGTGAGCGTGTAAAAGCGGTTGTGGATGTGGCAAAAGAGCGCCGGATTCCTATCCGTGTGGGCGTCAACAGCGGATCTTTAGAGAAGGGTCTCGTGGAAAAATACCATGGTGTGACCGCAGAGGGAATTGTGGAGAGCGCAATGGATAAAGTGAAACTGATCGAAGATATGGGCTATGATAATCTTGTGATCAGTATCAAATCCTCGGATGTCATGATGTGTGTCAAAGCACATGAGCTGATCGCAAAACAGACGGATCATCCGCTGCATGTGGGAATCACAGAGGCGGGAACACTGATCAGCGGGAATATCAAATCCGCAATCGGTCTGGGACTGATTTTAAACCAGGGAATCGGGGATACCATCCGTGTTTCTCTGACCGGGGACCCGTTGGAAGAGATTAAATCCGCAAAACTGATTCTTCGTACCCTCGGACTTCGCAAAGGGGGCGTGGAAGTGGTTTCCTGTCCGACCTGCGGAAGAACCCGCATTGATCTGATCGGGCTTGCCAATCAAGTAGAAACGATGGTTTCGGAATTTCCGCTTGATATCAAAGTGGCGGTAATGGGATGTGTGGTAAACGGACCGGGAGAGGCAAAGGAAGCCGATATCGGGATTGCCGGAGGTGTCGGCGAGGGTCTGATTATCAAACATGGAGAAATTTACAAAAAAGTACCGGAAGCAGAACTTCTGCCGGCACTGCGTTATGAATTGGAACATTGGAGTGAAGACTGATGTCAAAAGCATTTCGTGAAGCCTTTCCGACACTGAAACTGGAGGAAGAACTCGAAGGGCTGTTAGATACAACTGAAGTGACAAAAATAAGTGCGAATCATGAACATACTCATATTCGCATTTATTTGCGTGCAAAAAGACTTATTTTCAAAAAAAACATATGGAAACTTGAAAAAGCGATTACCGAACAGATTTTTCAGAACCGGGCCATACAGGTAAAGATCATAGAGTCTTATGAGCTTTCCGAACAGTATACCCCGAAGTCTCTGATAGAGGTGTATAAGGACAGTATTTTAGATGAACTGAATGCCTACAGTGTGCTCGAATACAATCTGTTGCGGACGGCGGACATGGAATTTCCGGAAGAGGACCGTCTGATTCTGACGATGGATGAGACTATTATTGCCAAAACCCGTACGGATGAGATTATCGAATTTTTAGAGAAAGTGATCTGTGAGCGCTGTGGAATGAATCTGAAAATATTTCCACAATACCGGAAACCGCAGGAGAGCAAATACCGGAAAAATTCCGAAGAACAGATCCGGCAGGAAGTGGCAGGAATTGTTGCGCGGACGAAGCTGGTTATGGAAGGAAAATCCCAGGAAACGGAAGAAAAGGAGAAAACTGTCGAAACAGAAGAAAAAACAAAGACAATTGCAAAAATGGCAGGAAATCGTGCAGACACTTCAAAAAATGGTACAAATTATGCAAAACCAAAGCAGAAGTTTGAAAAGCGGGGAGAGTTCCGCCGGAAATTCGAGTCGGATAACGGCAAAAAATCCATGAATCCGGATGTAATATACGGAAGAGACTTCGAAGAAGAGAGCATGGAGATTGAGAAGATTGACGGACCGATCGGAGAGGTTGTGATCCGCGGAAAGATTCTGTCGGTAGATACCCGTGAGATCCGCAATGAAAAGACCATCATTATTTTTTCCGTGACGGATTTTACCGATACGATTGTTCTTAAAATTTTTGCGAGAAATGATGATGTACCGGAGCTGTTAAAAGAAATCAGCGGGGGAAAGTTTGTGCGTGTCAAAGGTGTTGCAACCATTGATAAGTTCGACAGTGAACTTACCATCGGTTCTATCGTCGGAATCAAGAAATGCGCCGATTTTACAACGGTCCGTATGGATACCAGCGTAGAAAAACGCATAGAGCTGCACTGCCATACCAAAATGAGTGATATGGATGGCGTTTCAGATGTCAAGGATATTGTCAAGCGTGCAATGAAATGGGGGCATAAGGCGATTGCCATTACCGATCACGGGGATGTGCAGGCGTTCCCGGATGCCAATCATACCGTACCGTCCGATTCGGATTTTAAAGTCATTTACGGCGTGGAGGCATATCTGGTCGATGATTTAAAGGGGATGGTGACGGACAGCCAGAACCAGGATCTGGATGCAGATTATGTGGTATTTGATTTGGAGACAACCGGATTTAGTCCGGAGACCAACCGCATTATAGAGATCGGGGCGGTGAAGGTGCAGAACGGAAAGATCGTGGACAAATTCTCAACGTTTGTCAATCCACAAGTGCCGATTCCGTTTCGGATTGAGCAGCTGACGTCGATCAATGATTCCATGGTGATTGATGCACCTGTCATTGCAGACATTCTTCCGGAATTTATGAAATTCTGCGAGGGATGTGTTATGGTTGCCCATAATGCCGATTTCGATATGAGTTTTATCAAGAAAAACTGCCAAAGGCTGGATATTCCATGCAAGCCGACGATTGTGGATACGGTTGCCCTGGCGCGTGTCCTGCTTCCGAATCTGAACCGTTTTAAGCTGGATACGGTTGCAAAAGCGCTGGGCGTATCCCTGGAAAATCACCATCGTGCAGTGGATGATGCCGGATGTACGGCAGAGATTTTTGTGAAGTTTATTGAGATGCTCCGGGAGCGCGGTATGTCTACCCTGGACGAAGTGAATGCAATGGGAACCTCATCGGTGCAGAATGTACAAAAGATGCCGACTTATCATGCGATCATTCTTGCCACCTGCGATCAGGGGCGGACAAACCTGTATAAGCTGATTTCGCTGGCGCATATCAAATATTATCACCGGCGTCCGAGGATTCCGAAGAGTGAATTTATCAGGTACCGGGATGGACTTCTGATCGGGTCTGCCTGCGAAGCGGGAGAGTTGTACCGGGCAATTTTAAATGGCCGTCCGGAGGAAGAAATTTCTAGACTGGTAAACTTTTATGATTATCTGGAAATCCAGCCGCTCGGAAACAATGCATTCCTTGTAAGAGATGAAGATTCTCCGGTTGCGTCCAATGATGATCTGATTGAGATCAATAAAAAGATTGTCCGGCTCGGTGAACAGTTCCATAAGCCGGTGGTGGCAACCTGTGATGTGCATTTTTTAGATCCGGAGGATGAAATTTACCGGAGAATTATCATGGCAGGGCAGGGATTTAAAGATGCGGGTGAGCAGGCTCCCCTTTTTCTGCGGACGACGGAAGAGATGCTGAAAGAATTTGCCTATCTTGGAAGTGAAAAAGCAGAAGAGGTTGTTATTACAAACACAAACCGGATTGCGGATATGTGCGAAAAAATTTCTCCCGTTCGTCCGGATAAGTGTCCGCCGGTCATTGAAAATTCGGACCAGATGCTGCGTGACATCTGTTACAACAAAGCACATAAAATGTATGGAGATCCACTGCCGGAAATTGTGCAGGAACGTTTAGACCGGGAATTAAATTCCATTATCAGCAATGGGTATGCTGTGATGTATATCATTGCGCAGAAGCTGGTTTGGAAATCCAACGAAGACGGCTACCTGGTCGGATCGCGTGGATCGGTCGGAAGTTCTTTCGTTGCGACAATGTCCGGTATTACGGAGGTGAACCCGCTGCATGCGCATTATCTGTGCAAACATTGTCAGTACAGCGATTTTGATTCGGATCTGGTAAAATCTTTTTCCGGCCGAAGCGGATGTGATATGCCGGATAAGCTCTGTCCGCGCTGCGGAAAACCGCTTTCCAAAGAAGGGTTTGATATTCCGTTTGAGACGTTCCTGGGATTTAAGGGAAATAAAGAGCCGGATATCGACCTGAACTTTTCCGGAGAGTACCAGAGTAAGGCACATAAATACACCGAAGTTATCTTCGGGGAGGGACAGACCTTTAAGGCAGGAACGATCGGTACGCTGGCGGATAAGACGGCATTCGGTTATGTCAAGAATTATTATGAAGAGCGCGGCGTACATAAGAGAAACTGTGAAATTGACCGGATCGTACTTGGATGTGTCGGGGTGCGTCGTACTACGGGACAGCATCCGGGTGGTATCGTTGTTCTTCCGATGGGGGAACAGATTTATACATTTACCCCGGTTCAGCATCCGGCAAATGATATGACGGTCGATATTACGACCACACATTTTGATTATCACTCGATTGACCATAATCTTTTAAAACTTGACATTCTCGGACACGATGATCCTACCATGATCCGTATGCTGCAGGATCTGACGGGCGTAGATCCGACGCAGATTCCACTGGATGATAAGGCTGTCATGTCGCTGTTTCAGGATACTTCCGCACTTGGCATCACGCCGGACGATCTGGTGAACTGCCAGCTGGGGGCATTGGGTATCCCGGAGTTTGGTACAGACTTTGCCATGGGTATGTTAATTGATACACAGCCAAAAGAATTTTCGGATCTGGTGCGTATTGCAGGGCTGTCCCATGGTACGGACGTATGGCTTGGCAATGCACAGACACTGATTCAGGAAAAGAAGGCAACGATTTCTACCGCCATCTGTACAAGGGATGATATCATGATCTATCTGATTGGCATGGGACTGGATTCCGAGGAATCGTTTAAGATTATGGAGAATGTCCGGAAGGGAATTGTGGCAAAAGGAAAATGTGACAAATGGCCGGAATGGAAGCAGGATATGATCGATCACAATGTACCGGACTGGTATATCTGGTCCTGTGAGAAGATTAAGTACATGTTCCCGAAAGCCCATGCAGCCGCGTATGTTATGATGGCATGGCGCATTGCCTACTGTAAAGTGTTTTATCCGCTGGCTTACTATGCAGCATATTTTTCTATCCGTGCGACCGCTTTCAGTTATGAGCTGATGTGTCAGGGAAAAGAAAAACTGGAAGGATATATGCATGAGTACGAAAAGCGCAAGGACGAGCTCTCCAAAAAAGAGCAGGATACCTACAAAGATATGCGTCTGGTACAGGAAATGTATGCCAGAGGATTTGAATTTCTTCCGCTGGATATCTATAAGTCAGAACCGCATCATTTTCAGATTGTGGATGGAAAACTGCTGCCGGCGCTCAATACGATTGACGGACTTGGCGATAATGCGGCAGTTGCGATTGCAGAAGCGGCAAAAGACGGAATTTTTCTTTCCAAGGATGATTTTAGGGAACGGACAAAAGTATCAAAGACAACAATAGAACTGATGAGTGATCTGGGATTGTTTGGCGATATGCCGGAATCCAATCAGCTTTCCCTGTTTGATTTTGGCGCGTAATGTTATGGAAGTTTTGAAAAACAAAAGAGGAGGAACCGCATTTTTGGGTTCCTCCTCTTTTACAGTCTTATAAATTTATTTTTTGATAACGCCGGGATGGAAAGCGGTGAGTGTTCCCGGATGATCGGTCGGTGTACAGAACACTTCTTTTGTCTTAAAATCGGTAAAATAGATGTAACTGGAAGTGACGTTGATATTGGAGTAATTGCCCTGTGCCAGTTCCTGATATCCACTGCCGTCATTTTTGATCATACAAAGGGCCGGATTGTCTTCGGAATAGCGCTGATAAAAAATACTGCTTCCGTATACATTGTAGAGATCCAGACTGTCCTTGGTAAGTGTAACCGGATGACCGGATTTCATATTGGTATGTACCAGGGCGTTGTTCTGATCCACATCCATATAATAGACATTGTCATCACTGGTTACAATCGGTTTGAAAGAATTACATTCATAGACTTTGCTTAAACTGTCACTGGCGGTATCCAGCTGATAGATGGCACCGTCACTTTCGGTTCCGCTGGTATAAATATACTGACCCAGCGTGCTGCATGTAAAAATGTAAGGCGAATATACTTTTTTGCGTCCTTCGCCATCGATTCCGATCTTGTAAAGCGTTGTAGCATCCTTGTCATCATAGTGCAGATAATAAATGTAGTTTCCGACAAGCGAGGCATACAGGCAGGGATCTTTGTCTAAAATTTTAGTGTTTTCTCCATTCTGGTCAATTCTGCACAGACTGTTTCTTGCGTAGGAGAAGAAATCAAATCCGGTTCCATTATTTTCATTATTGCGTACATAGTATACATAATGGTCATCGGCGTTGATATACATGACACGGTCATAACTGAGTTTTTTCAGATGATTGCCGTTTGTATCCATGGAATACAGCCGGTAATCGTCATCCGGATTGGCAAAATAAACGGTTCCGTTTTTCTCACAAAACAAGCCGGCATTGTAAAGGTTTCCGGCAGTATTTCCGTTGACATAGCTTGTGTTGTATTTGATCTTAC
>UMHG01050353.1_pt1 | contig 14582 bp, 9 predicted proteins | sample 1965471 | NCBI WGS metagenome assembly UMHG01 (sample SAMEA4836092, study PRJEB28245) | human gut metagenome | biome: gut microbiome; material: fecal sample | place: Denmark | collected 2008
GTTCTCGTAGGTGGAGGAAAGGTTGTAGGAGAAGGTGGCCGCGGCCTCGAAATAGACTCGCACATGGTTGCGGATCATGTAGAAATGCGGCTGCCAGACGACCGGCATCACGAGCGTATTGACATGGCGCGTGTAGTAGAGGTAGTCCTTCTTCTCCTCGACCTGCGAGGAGTTGGTCGCGAAGGAGAATCCCGACTGCTGAAATTCGAGGTCCACGCCGAAGCCCCCCACGAAACGCTGGCGGCCGTAGTAGCGCCACGTGAGGCCGCCGCTGTACATGCCCCACAGGGCGCGCATCTCCTGCTGGGGCTGGAAACGGCCGTTGGCCATGCCGTAGCCCGCGATGAAGCCCAGCGTATGCTGCGCCGAAGCGCCGTTCCAGGCCAGAAGCGCCGGCAGCGCCGCCGCCGCAAGAATATATCGTCTCAGTGTCATCCTATCTGAACGTGTTGAACATGCTGCCCGCGGAGTTGAAGTTCGCGTTCGAATTGTTCTGCTGACGGTTTCTGTCGTCGCGCTTCGGGCCCTCCTTGGCGCGCTTCTCCGCCTCGCGCCGCTGCCGCTGCGCCTCGCGCTCGTCCAGCAGGCGCGAAAGCGACTGCATCGTGACGGGGGCGAAGATCCGGTTCATGTCCATCGTGAACTCGATCTCCCAGTTGGTTTTCGTGGCGAAGGTGTCCTCACCCTCCGCATTGACGAAGAATTCGGCCCGCTCGGGCTGGCGGCGCTCCACCAGATTGCCCGAGTCCCATTTGCCGTTGCCGTTGCGGTCCTCGATGATGCGGAACTTGATGTCGCCGGCCGGGACGTAGTTGAACCGGATGTCGCCCGTCCCGACGTTGCGCTTCTCCTGCTTGAGGGAGTTGTTGCCGTCGAGCAGTTGCACGATGTACTTCGTGCCGTCGTCGCGCCCCACGACATGAATCTTCACCGTGGCGAACTTCTCGGGATCGAAGACCGTGTACTTGCCGATGATCGAATCGTTCGAGAAACCCGCGACGTCGGTGATGGCCCCGGCGGGAATGGTCAGCGTATATTCGCCCCCGAGTTTCCAGGGGGCGGAAATGTGCCAGCGGAGCAACTGCGCCGTGTCGGGGCGCATGTGCACGGGAACGTCCTCGATCGACTGGTCCCCGGCCGTGAAGGTCAGCAGCAGCGCCGCCGAATCGAGCCGTGCGAGAGGATAGTCGAAATCGACGGTCAGGTGCTCCTCGGGGTTGATCTCGCCCGAAAGCGGGAGTTTGAAGGCGAAGGGATTCTCCTTTTCGGGTTCGGTCCACTCCTCGCCTGCCGCCTCGGCCTTGCGGCGTTCGCGTTCGAGGCGTTCGCGCTCGCGCTCCTGCTCCTTGGTCTCGATCAGCCGCCACGGGAGTTTCAAATCCTCGGTCACCTCCTGCAGGCGATTGACCGTGTCGTGCTTGAAGTAGGTGATCGTGCCCTTGATCGTGTCGGGAAGCGACGCCGAAGGGACGTTGAACCACAGTGCGATCGTATCGCGCCCCTCGGTCTGCGGGTCCACGATCACCCGGTCCTCGGGAATGCTGTCGAAACGCAGCGAGGTGATGCGGGGATTCGCCGCGCCGAAATAGAGCATCACCTTGTGCTGCAGGGGCCGCTCGCTCTCGGAGAGGAGCTGGCGGCGGAACGCCTTGTCGGTGAACATGCGGAAATAGAGCTGCGGCTCGGCGGTCACATACTGGCGCAGCGAGTCGTACCAGATGGCGAAATCGGGCATCTCGGCCGGGTTGTAGGTCCCGTCGAGGAAGCCCACCTGGTCCGAACCCGGTTCGTACATCTGGTTGTCGTTCTTGTCCTCGACGGCATAGATGCGGTAGGGAATCGGCTTGAGGTTCTGCGCGATGAAGATGCCGTTCGTCTCGGCGCGGGCGATGACGGCGGGTTTGTACTTGAAAATCGTGGAGTCGTATTCCGGGACGTTCTCCACCGAGTCGGCCGGGAAGAACCAGATGAAGCTCTTCGACACGGAATCGGCCTTGTAGCTGTCGGCCGTATAGCCCGAAAAGACCATCGAGTCGATCTCGGGGCCCGTCGAGAAGACGTAGCGCATCGAATAGAGCGGGTTGCCCTCGTTGTTGTCACGGATGGCGCTGCCGAAGTTGAGCGAATAGGTCGTATTGGGCAGCAGCGTGTCGCGCAGCTGGATGACGATGCCGCGCCCGCGCTGGGTGATCGTCGGCTTCTTCTTCATCTGCGGCGAGGTGAAGAACTCCTTCTGCTGGTCCTTGATCTGGATGAACTCGTCGAACTCGATGTAGATCTTTCCGTGGTTCACCGTAGGCCGGTTCGTGGAGAAGTTGTCCGGGATCATGTTCACGATCACGGGAGGCAGCGAGTCGATCGGACCGCCCGTGGGGGTCATCATGCTCGCGCAGCGGCTCAGAAAGGCCGACGCGAAGAGCAGCGCGACGACGCCGCGCAGCAGGTTCAGGGTATGTCGTCTGCGGGTATTCATCGCCGGGCGGTATTTTGCGTCTCCTGCTCCTCCCGATCGGGATCGAGCGCCTCGTTCACGATGCGCCAGCCGTCGAGCACGTCGATCCAAACGCCCCGCCACGGCCGGAAGAGCACCTCGAACGTCGGACTTGCGCCGTCGAGGTCCACGCTCTGCTGCGAATAGGCGTAAAGGCGATTGACACGGTCCACGACCACCACCATCAGCGACTCCACGCTGACCTGCATCGAGAAGAGACCCGTCTCCTCGTCGGCATAGGCCTGGAACGAGGGCGTGGTGCGCGTGTCGTTCTCGTCGCGCTTCGAGGTGATGCGGCCCGCATAGGCGTCGTCGTAGGAGGCGATGCGCCAGGCGGTCGTATCGACGGCATAGGCATAGACCTTGAGGTTGCCGGGATCCTCGAACGGCGCGGCGGCGGCGTCCTCGGCGCTCTGCAACAACGGGCGCACGTAGGTGTCGAGCCGCTGCGGAGGCGTATAGAACTCGTTGAAGAAGCACCAGTTGCCGTCCTTGTAGGAAGTGCCCTCCTTCCACGTCTTGAAGATCAGCGTCACGTAGAGCGACGGCAGCGTCTCGACGAGCTCCTGCTCCGTGTAGGCGTAGAGCCGGTGTTCGGTATCGACGGCCAGGATCATCCGCCGCTCGGCCATCGGCAGCGACATGCGGACCCAGCCCGTCGTGCCCTCCTGCGCGTAAGGCTCCGAGGAGGCGACGGCCTGCAACTGCGCCGAAGGATCGTCCTTCAGCGAGGCGATGCCGTTGAGCGCATCCTCGTAGGAGGCGACGGTGTAACGGGCCGTATCGGCATCGAAGGCGTAGGCCACCACCCCATCGAGCGGTTCGTAGGGATCGGTCGAAAGGGTCTGCGCGAGCGGCTTGAGCACGTATTCGGTCCTGTCGCTCGAGGTGTCCTTGAGACACCCCGCGAGGAGCGCGGCGGCAGCCAGCGGCGCGAGGATTCGGGTCGGATTCATCGTTCTCTCTTTTTTCGCAGCGCCTCGAGCATCCCGCCGACGGTCTCCCCCGTCACGGGATGGCGGCGCAGGCGCATGATTTCACACAACGGCACGAGGGCGAACTCCCGTTCGGCGAGCCGGGGATGCGGAACGGTGAGCCGCTCTTCGCGGATCACCTCGTCGTCGTAGAAAATGATGTCGATGTCGATGGGGCGCGAGGTGTATGCGGCTCCCGTGGAGGCCTTCTCCACGGCCTCGGCAGCACGGTTGCGCCCCAGGTCGCATTCGATGCGCTGCACGGCGTCGAGCACCTCGAGCGGCGAAAGGTCCGTGGTGATCTCCAGGGCCTGATTCGAGAAGCGCGCCGCCGAAGCGAAGCCCCACGGCTCGCTCTCGTAGCGGTGCGAACAGCGCAGGACTGCGCCCACGCGGGCATTGACGAGCTGCTGCGCCGCTTGCAGCGTGCGCTTCACGTCGCCTTCGTTGCCCCCCAGAAGAAGTGTCACTCGTGCCATCGTCACAGATGTTTTATCATTTTGCTCACCGAGAGCGCAAAATGGGTGAATACGATCGTCGGATTGCCGTTCTGCACGATCTGCGCCGCGGCACTCTCGATCTCGGCGATCAGCGGCTCGATGTTCCGCGAGCCGACGAAGGGGGCGAATTTCGAGCAGAAGGCCAGCTCTTCGCCCCACAGGTAGCAGACCTCGCTCAGACCGGCGTGGAGCATGTAGCTCTCGCGCAAAAGCCGCGCCGCATCGCGCAGGAAGGAGCGCTGCTGCTCGCGCGAGAGCTGGGCGGCCTCCTCGGCCCAGCCGATCAGCTCCAGATGCCGGTCGTTGTAGCTCAGGCGCATCAGCGAGCAGAAAAGCCCGAAGTTCTCCCGCCGCGCGGCGTCGTTCTCGCCCGCCGCCAGATGTCCCAGTTCCAGCAGGTCGCCGCCCGCAAGACGCGCCATGTTGCGCGCCTGCAACGGATCCGTCACGCCGCGTTCGCGGGCCGCACGCTCCAGCACCTCGGGCGCGATGCGGGGGACGGCCACCTCCTGCGTGCGCGAAAGGATCGTCGGCAGCAGGCGGTCGGGGTGCTCGGAGACCAGGATGAAGAGCGTCCGCTCCCACGGCTCCTCGAGAATCTTGAGAATCTTGTTCGCGGCCTCCTCGTTCATCGTCTCCGGAAGCCAGACGAGCATCGTCTTGTAGTCGGCCTCGAAGCTCTTGAAGGAGAGCTTGCGGATGATCTCGTCGGCCTCGCGGGCCGCGATCATGCCCTTGAGCGTCTTGCCCAGATCGAGCCGGTCGTACCACTCCTGCGGCGAGAAACAGCCGCCCCGCTCGGCGAAAAGCGCGCGGAACTGCGGCAGGAACTCGTCGCTGCGGACCGCCTCGCCCGACTTCTTGCCCTGTTTGTTCACCGGAAAGACCAGATGCAGGTCGGGATGCGCGAGAGCGGCGATCTGCCGGCAGTCGGGACATTCGCCGCACGAATCGCCGTCCCGCCGGTGGCGGCAGCAGAGATACTGCACATAGGCCACGGCCAGCGCGAGCGTCCCGTAGCCCGCCGCACCCGAGAAGAGCTGCGCATGGCTCACGCGCCCCGCATCGACCGACCGCGCCAGATGCCGCTTCAGATCCTCCTGTCCCGTAATGTCCGCAAACCGCATATCCTTCTCCTCAAAATCCGTTAAGACCGCTTCAGCACCGCACGCGCCATCGCCCCGAGGTCGATCCGCTCCCGGCGGACGAGGTAGGCGACATAGGACGCAAGAAGCAACATATTAAACGCATAGCCCACGAACATATTGCCCGCGGCGCCCCCGACGGCCTCGGCCGCGGCGAACCCCGCCAGCGCGACGGCGACATACTCGCCGATGCGCCGCCAGTCGTAGGGCGTGGGGAAGAAGCGGCGGTTGAGCCACCAGCTCACGGCGACCATCGCCACCTCGCTCGCCAGCCGCGCCCAGGCCGCCCCGAAGTAACCGCACAAGGGCACGAGCCAGCACCCGAAAAGGAGGATGGCCGCAAGCCCCGTGCCGGTGACGACGATCGCGAGCGACGTCCGCTCCTCGCGCTTGTACCAGAACGAGAGGTTGAGCCATACGCCCGTGAGGACGTTGGCCCCGAGCACCACCGGCAGGATGAAGATCCCCTCGCGGAACTCCCGACCCACAATCAGCGCGAAGACGTCGCGGAAAAGGGCGATGCAGAGGAAAATCACCATCGAGGCCATGACGTAGTATTTCAGCGCCGCGGCATTCATCGCCACGAAGTCCGACTTTTTGAAATTCGAAAGGAAGAAGGGCTCGGCGGCCAGCCGGTAGATCTGGTAGAAGAGCATCATCACCACGGCGATCTTCGTGACGGCGCCATAGACGCCCAGTTGCGCCATGGCAACCCCCTCGGGCAGCAGGAACTTGATGAGCTGGCGGTCGATGAACTCGTTGGCCGTACCGGTCAGGCCGCCCACCAGCAGCGGCAGCGAATAGGCGAAAACGGCCGTCAGCAGCTTCCGGTCGATCGCAGGCAGCGTGCGGTCGGCGGTGGCGAGTATCACCAGCCACGTCACCGCGCTGGCGACGACGTTGGCGACGAAGACCCACCCCACGCCGAAGTCGGTGGAGAAGAGTCCCGCGACGCCGAAGGCGACGGCCAGCGCGACGTTGAGCACCGCGCTCAGCGCCTTGATTCCGACGAAGGTGAGCGCGCGCCCCTGCTCGCGAAGCCGCGAAAAGGGAATGCAGGCCCAGACGTCGAACAGGATGATGAGGCCGACCCAGACGACGTATTCGGGGTGCGCGACATAGGCTTCGCCCATCAGGCGGGCGACGTCGCCGCGGAAAAGGATCATCGCCGCGACGAAAAGCAGCGCCGCGAGCGACGTGGCGCCCCAGGTCGTGGCGAAGAGCCGCCGTTTGGCCCCCCGCACGTCGCCGCCCGCCGCCTCGGCCCGGGCCGAAAAGCGGAAATAGCTCGACTCCATGCCCATCGTCAGGAGCGTGAGCGCCAGCGGAATCAGGGCATAGACGTCGGTGACGATTCCGTAGGCCTCCTGCCCGAATTCACGGGTATAGTAAGGCGTGAGCAGATAGCTCAGGAAACGCACCGCGATCGTGCTGATGCCGTAAATGGCGGTCTGTCTGGCCAGCTTTTCGAGCATAAAGAGTGCTTAATAGGCAGCAAAGATACAAATTTCGGCGGAAAAAGCCGCCGTTTCTCCTTCTTTCGAAGAAAGAAGAGAAAAGCCCGGGGATTCCGGGCAGGGCAACCCGAACCGGCGGGAAGCGGACGGAACCGGATCGGCAGAAAGGAAGCGACGGAACGAAAGGCGCGGCCGGCGGCAGCGGGTGTGCCGCGAAAGCCGGAGGGCGGAACGGCACAAAAAGACCGGACGCTGCCGCGGAACGCCGGAAAGGCGATTCCGGGAAGCGTCCGGAGACAGAAGCGCCCCGTCCGGGCCCGCGAGGTGTTCCTCCGGCGGCACGGAAGGCGTCGAGGGAGCGGCGTCAGAGCCACTTCTTATAGCGGAAAAACCAGATCGTGAGGATCGAACAGACGATCATCAGCCCGATGGCGAACAGGTAGCCCAGCGGAACGACCCAGCCGTTGGAGAGCGTGAGGGTCCACTCCAGTTCGGGCATGGCCTTGAAGTTCATGCCGTAGATCGAGGCGATGAGCGTCGCGGGCATGAAGATCACGGCCGCCACGGAGAAGATCTTGACGATGCCGTTCTGCTCGATGTTGATCAGACCCAGCGCGGCGTCCTGGATATAGTCCAGACGCTGGAAACTGAAGTCGGCGTGGTTTATCAGCGAATTGACGTCCTTGATCATCAGTTGCAGCCGCGGGTAAATGTCGTTCGGAAAGCGCTCCGAACGCAGGATGCCCGACAGGACGCGCTGGCGGTCGAAGATGTTCTCGCGCAGCGACATGGTGCTCTCCTGCAACGCGCTGATGCGGTGCAGCACCTCCTTGTCGATCGAATCCTCCGAATTGACGTCCTTCGAGAGGGCCGCGACCTGCTTGGCGATCAGCTCCACGAGGTCGGCGTCGAAGTCGATGCGCACCTCCAGCAGCGAAATGAAGAGGTGGTAGCCCGTCGAATAGCTGCGGTAGTTCATCTGCAGGCGCTTCTCCGTCTCGCGGAAAGTGCGGAACTCGGCGCTGCGCACCGAGACGAGCACACCCTCGTTCGAAATGATGAACGACACGGGTTCGACGATGAACGAATCGCCCGTGGGAACGAAAAAGTTCGAGTTGGAAATGATGGCGTTCTCGTCCTCGGAGTACTTCGAGGTCGATTCGATCTCCTCGACCTGCTGTTTGGTCTGGAGGCTGATCTCCATGAAGTTCTCGACGGCCTTCTGCTCCTTGATCGTGGGCAGCAGCATGTCGATCCACAGGATGTCGTCGTAGCCCAGCTCGTCGAAAAGCTTGGTGTCGGCATTCCGGATGATCTTGTTGTACTGCTTGAGGTAAATCGTAATCATAAATCACTCTCTGTAAAGTTCTCGAATCCGTAAGCTGTAGAGAGGCGGGCGCGGCCCGCTAACCTCTTCAGCCGGGATTGGCTCTCGGAGCGACCTTTACGCCCGAGTCCCAGAACTTTCGGAGCGCCTGATTCTTCTGGTTGTCGAAGATGTAGTCGAAATGCGACAGCGTGTCGTAGCCCCGCTGCGGATCGGAGGCGAACGGCGACGAAAGCACCGCCTCGTAACTCCGTTCGAGGCCGTAGGTCAGCGCATGCTGCAAGGCTTCGACCGTATCGGGATCCGTATCCCCGTGCGCCGCCCACACGGCGAAGGCGAAGGGCAGCTCGCCGCACTCCTTCCATGCCGCGAGCAGCGGGTCGTCGCCGCCGAGCAGCGCCTCGCGGGCGGACGGAACGCCGCCGATGCAGTATCGGGTGACGATGTGCGCATCGGAGAGCAGCGGAACGGCCGTAAAGGGAAGCAGCGCGATGTCGGCTTTCCGCTTGATGAAATGCTGGATGACGGTGTCGGGATCGGACAGCAGCAGCTCGGCGCGAAGGTTACCTTCGTGCCGGATACCATAGATGAATGGCGTCGCGCTGAAGCACGACACGGCGGCTATACGTGGAACTGTGACCATCATCCATAAGGTACGAAACGGTTGGTTCGACGGCACAAAGATACACTTTATTCCCGAAAAAGGGCACAAAACCCGCAGATTTCTTTTCCGGGGCGAAACGGGAGGGAGGGCGGCGCGGAAATCCGGACGGACCGGACGGAAGAAAAAACGCCCCGGGAGACGGAAACTCCCGGGGCGCAGTCTTTTCCGGACCTGCCGCGTCACCGCTTCACGACGGGTCGGAGGCGGTAGAGCACGACGTCCTCGGCCGGAACGACCACCTCGCGCTTGCGGTCCGTGCGGAAGCTACGGCCGCCGTTCCAGAGGTCGCGGCCCTCGTAAACGATCCGGTCGAAAGCCGTGGAGCACTGCGACACCTCCGTATCGGTGAAGCTGAACAGCTGCCAGTCGATCGTATAGGGACGCGCCTCGTGCGTGCGGTTGAAGAGGCAGAAGGCCCATTCGCCGCCGGCGAGCGGCTTGAACCAGATTTCCAGTCCGTTGTCGGTGGCGTAGCGCAACCCCTGCACGCCCAGCGGGTCCTGGTCGATGGCGATGACGTCGCGGTCGGTCACGATGGCCGCCGTCTCGTCCGACATGGCGCGTATGTCGTTGCCAAGGATCAGCGGCGCGGCCATCATGCACCACATCGTGAAGTGCGCACGGTCCTGATTGACCGACATGCCGTTGCCCACCTCGAGCATGTCGGGGTCGTTCCAGTGACCCGGACCGGCATAGCGGCGCAGTCCGGCGTTGTCGTCGAAATTCTGCATCACGGTGCGGGGTTTCCAGTCGCCCGTGAAGACCGCGGGGTCGGAGAACGAAAGGCCGATGTCGCCTGTCGTACGCCACATGTGGCCGACCTCCCGCGCCCAGGTCCACGGCTTGCTGTTACCCCACTCGCACATGGAGAAAAGGATCGGGCGCCCGGCGGCGCGCAGGGCGTCGCGCATGAGCGTATAGGCTCCCACGGGATTGATATTCTCGGTGTTGCACCAGTCGTATTTCAGGTAGTCGATGCCCCAGCGGGCGTATTGCAGCGCATCCTGGTACTCGTGGCCGAAGCTGCCGAAACGTCCGGCGCAGGTCCGCCGCCCGGCATCGGAGTAGATACCCAGCTTCAGCCCTTTCGAATGCACGTAATCGGCCAGCGCCTTCATACCGCCCGGGAACCGTTCGGGATCGCACTGCGGGAAACCGTCGGCGTCGCGTTCGGAGGCGTGCCAGCAGTCGTCGATATTGAGGTAAACGTATCCGGCCTCGGCCAGCCCCGACTCGACCAGCGCGTCGGCCATTTCGCGGACCATCCGCTCATCGACGTTGCAGCCGAACTTGTTCCACGTGCTCCAGCCCATCGGCGGCGTGTCGGCCAGGCCTTCCCACTTCTGGGCCGAAGAGGTCGCCGCGCAGCAGAGCGCGGCGCAAAAGAGTAAAAGACGTTTCATATCAGCGATTCGTTTGAGGTTTGTCCGGGTTCGCCGAATCGGTCCGGGGCCGCCGGACCGATGCCCGGAAGGCCCTGTCCGAAGCCCCGGAAGGGCCGCCGGTTCGGGAAGACAAAGATAACCGATTTTCCCGGCATTCGGGAGCGGGTTTCCATTTTTTTTGGAAAAACTGCGCAAAACTCTTGACAAGGGGGTATCGGCCGCCGTATATTTGCCCCGTAATCCACACCCGGCCGCAAAGACAAGGCCGGTTATCGACATCGGAGAACCGCTCTGTTCCAACCGGATGCGAATAGTTCCCGACAACAATCGACAAATTATCCACAACTTATCCACACGCCCGGAGGTCCCGGAGACATCCGTATCCCCGCTCCTCTCCGGCCCGCACCGGTTCGTTCCGGCCCTCCGCGGCGTCCGGTCCCGCATCTTCCCGGAAGGGGCTTTCCGGCCGGACAGCGAAACGCATCATCATTCAATCCAAAATCCCTGCACCATGACATTCACCCAGATTCCGCAACAGTACGCTCCGCTCGGCGCGGAGGCGGTTTACGCCGTGGAGAATCCCGCGGGCGGAGACCTCGACATCCGCATCGCGGACGAAAAGGGGGCTACGCTCGGAGCCCTGCGTTTCGCCGCGGCGGCCACGGCCCGCTTCGACGCCGCCCCCGCCCTGCGCCGGGCGCTCCGCTTCATCCCCCTCGTCGGCAACACGGGATTCTACGCCGCCACGGGACGCGTCGTAAAGGCCGCGGTCACGGCCGGAGCCGCCGGAACGCTTCCGGAAGGCACGGAGGCGACGGCTCCGGCGAGGACCTTCCTGCCGGGACGGGAAGCCGCGGAAGCCCCGGCGCTGCTGACGACCCTGCCCCGCCGCCGGATCATCCCGGAAGGAGCCTGCGAAGAGCTGACCCTGCTGACCGCCGGCGACGCCGAAGCGGTGGTGACGGCCCGGACGGCCGATTCGCTGACGGCGGAGAGCTACTCCGTCCGGACGTCGGGACCGCTGCTGTTCCGCATCGACACGCGCGACTTCCCGGGGGCGGAGACGCTCTCGATCGACTTCGGAGAGATCGGGACGGTGGAATACACCGTCGTACCTGCCGTGCGGGAGGCCGTGCGGCTGGCGTGGCGCAGCAGCGCGGGGTCGGTCGAACATTACAGCTTCCCGGTCGTGCGGGAGGTGACGAAAAGCACCAAAAAACGGCGGGCCTGCGGCCTCGAGGGGCACGTCGTCGTGCCGCAGCGGAGCGAAAGGCGCACCGCACTGGCCTCGGCCTACGAGACGCCCGAAATGCTGGAGGCGCTCGCCGAACTGACGGAGACGCCCGAAGTCTGGATCGCCGGGGAGGAGATCTACACGCCCGCAGACGTCCTGACCGACGAGGCGACGGTGCTCCGCCGCGGCACGATGAGCTGCCTGGAGATCGAAATCCGAGACAAACGAACCGCTCCCGCACGATGGAACTGACGATCGACGGACGCCCCTGCGACCTGGGGCCGGAACGGATCGCCGTACCGGGCTACGACGCCCGGAAGACGGCAACCCCGGAGAGCTGCCGCGAAGGCCGCACGCTCCGGATCGCACTTCCCGCGACACCCCGCAACGCCGCGGCGACGGGACACCCGTGCGAGCCCCACGCCGCCGGGAAGTTCAACGACACGCGCCACGAAGCCGTGCTGACGGCCGGAGGGGCCGAGCTGCTGCGCGGACCGGTACGGCTGCTCGCCGCGACGGACGCGGAATACACGCTCGAAATCCGCAGCGGCGGTGCGGGATGGGCCGAGAACGCCGCACGACGCATGTTCAACACGCTGGGGGTCGAATACGACGGAGAGCTCACGCCGACCGACATCCGCGCCGGATGGACCGACGGCCGGCCCGTGAAGTTCTTCCCCGTGCTCCGCGACGAGTACCCCGCACGGAACGGCCCGTCCGACCTGCTGCCCGCCGAACGGGTGCTCTCGCCGGACGACTACCACCCCTTCCTGCACGTGGCCACGCTCGCCGAACGCATCTTCGCGGAGGCCGGCTACCGCGTCGAGAGCCGCTTCTTCGCCTCGGAGTTCTTCCGCTCGCTCTACATGAGCGGAGCCTACCCCTCGCACGACACCGCCGCGGCGGAAGCCCGCATGGGCTTCTCGGCCCGCCGGACCGCCCCCGTCACGGCGAAGGCCAACGAGGCGGGGAAGGTCGTCGCCGACCCCGCGACCGCGCTCAACTCGGTGGGCAACATCGTCGAGACGGCCACGCCGCAGAGCACCGACGCCGACGGAAACCCCATCGACGGACTGTACAATCACGGGGGCTGCTTCTCGACGGACGGAGGCCGCATCCTGTTCACGCCCCTCACGGAGACGACCGCGGGGTTCGAATACCGCCTCCGCTACACCACCTCGCACCGCATCCTCTCGCGCACGCGGCTCCAGGGGTTCGACACCGTTTACCTCGGGCCGGGGTCGGAGATGGCCTTCACGCTGGCGAACCGCTACGAGGACCACCGCGCCGCGCCGGAGGCGAACCGCACCTACCGGGCCCTCGTCTTCGACCACCGCGAAGGGGCGCGATACCGGCTCCGGTACACCCGCGACGGGGTGGAAGGGGTCGTATGGACCGAATTCGCGGCCCGCTCGGCGCAGGTCACGACCCCGGCGTCGGGACGCTTCGCCGACCCGGTGCTGGAGGTGCGCAACAGCCTCGGATGGGAGCCCTTCGAAGGGGATTGGGCTCTCTATGCCGGATATGTCGGGGAGACGGGGGAGACGACCGTGGAGCTGCGGCTGCGGACGGCCTCCGAGGAGCTCGGCCCGTCGAAGCCCAAGCGGTTCGACCAGATCTACTTCGCGGGGGCCGAGGAGGGCATGACGCTCACGCTGCACGAGGAGTGCGCCCTGCGGCCCCGCTTCCGCTCCGGACCGGGATTCGGCTCGGCGGTCCGCTTCGCCGACGTGGCGCAGCACCGCATCCGGCAGGCGGAGCTGCTCGGGGCCCTCGCACACCTGTTCAACCTGCGGTTCTACACCGAGGAGGCGACGAAAAGGGTCTGGATCGAACCGGCCGACGACTTTTTCGGCGCAGGTCCCGAGACGGACTGGAGCGGCCGGACCGACTTCTCGCAGCCGGTGGAGCGGCGGGATGCGGCGCAGGAGGTGCACGAGACGAGGTGCTGGCGCTACCGCGAAGGGGACGGCGCGGTGAGCCGCTTCGACGCCGGAGCCGAAGAGCCGCTGGGAGCGTGGAGCGTCCGGTGTCCGTCGCAGGCCGCCCTCACGGGCGAGAAGGTGCTCCGCAACCCGCTGTTCTGCCCGTCGCTCAACGCCGCGGGGCACTACCCGAACGCCCCCTCGGCCCGGCTCCTGCAGGTCGGCGACCGCGACGACACGGAAGACGACGGCACGAATTTCACGCCCCGCATCGTCCGCTACGCCGGGATGCACCCCCTGCCGGAGGGTGAACGGTGGGGATACCCGTCCGGCGAGGCGGCCTACCCGCTCGCGGCCTTCCACTTCGCGGGAGACGCCGCGGCGGCGGGGTTCACGCTCTGCTTCGAGGACCGCGACGGCGTGCGGGGGCTGCACCGCTTCTACGACCGGCAGACGACGCGCGAGGCGAGGCGCGAACGCATCGCCCTCTCGCTGCGGCTGGCCCCCGACGAATTCGCGGCGCTCCTGGCCCCCGGAACGGGCGCTCCCGACATCCGGTCGGTGTTCCGCATCGACACGGGAACGGGGGTGGTGCGCGCCCTGCTCGACACCGTGGAGGAGTACGATCCGGAGGCGGCATCGGTCCGCTGCACCTTCACGCGGCTCACGGAGGACGCCCTATGACACGGCACGAGGAACGGCTGGCCGGAATCCTGCGGCGTGCGATCGCGGGGCTGTCGGAGGAGGAGGCCGTAAAGCGGCTGTTCGAACTGGGCGCGGTCAGCCGCCGGGGTTGCGAAAGGCTGGCCATCCGCGAAGAGGTGGCGCGGCTCGAAAAGCGGGGCATGGGACGCTGCGAGGCGCTGCACGTCGCGGCCGGGGTGTTCTGCTGCTCGTACGAAAAGGCCCGGAACGCATTTTACAACACATTCAAAGACTGAAACATGAAATCGGAAATCCAAATCAACGACAAGGCCGGAAACTGCCGCATCGAAATCGAAGGGACGATCGGCGTTCCCGAGGAGTGGCAGTTCGACGACCCGGCGGACCGGGTGGCGACCTACGAGCGGTTCCGCGACGCGGTGCGGCGCATCGCGGAGATCGAAGCGCCGGAGGTGGTGGTCGAAATCCGCTCGACGGGCGGCGACGTGAACGACGCGCTGCTGATCCACGACGCGCTGCGATCGCTCGGGGCGCGCATCACGACCCGCTGCTACGGCTACACCGCCTCGGCGGCCACGATCATCGCGCAGGCGGCGTCGGAAGGGCGCCGCGAAATCTCGGCGAACGCCCTCTACCTGATCCACGACTCGGTATGCGCCGCGGAGGGCAACGCCTCGGAGCTGGAGGGGAAGATCGCCCTGCTCCGCCAGACCGACGCCCGCATCGCCGCGGTCTATGCCGCCCGTTCGGGGCGTCCGGCGGCGGAATTCGAGGCGCTGATGGCCGAGAACAACGGCAGCGGCCGCTGGCTCTCGCC
>UMHG01000970.1_pt1 | contig 14407 bp, 17 predicted proteins | sample 1965471 | NCBI WGS metagenome assembly UMHG01 (sample SAMEA4836092, study PRJEB28245) | human gut metagenome | biome: gut microbiome; material: fecal sample | place: Denmark | collected 2008
ACTGTACGCCCAGTATTCCCGCCGTATCAACACCATCTATGGGCAGTATACCGATCTGGTGGAGCCCTTCGGCATCGACGAGAGCTGGCTGGACGTCACCGGCAGCCTGCACCTGTTCGGCGGTGACGCCAGACAGCTGGCGGATGACATCCGCGCCCGCCTGCGGCAGGAGGTGGGGCTCACCATCTCCGTGGGTGTGTCCTTCAACAAGGTGTTCGCCAAGCTGGGCAGCGACTACAAAAAGCCCGACGCCACCACCGTTATTTCGCGGGAGAACTGGCGGGACATCGTGTGGCCCCTGCCGGTGGGGGACCTGCTGTTCGTGGGCCGCGCCGCCCAGCGCACATTGGGGCAGTACGGCGTGGAGACCATCGGCCAGCTGGCCGCCTGCAAGCCGGAGATGCTGGAGCAGCTCATGGGCAAGATGGGCGTCCAGCTCTACCGCTACGCCAACGGGCTGGACGATGCGCCGGTGCGCCCGCAGCATCAGCGGGAGCCGGTGAAGTCTGTGGGCAACAGCACTACGTTTCCCGAGAATCTGACCCGCTGGGAGGAGATCCGCAGCGGGCTCCAGCTCCTCAGCGACAGCGTGGCGGGCCGATTGCGGAAGGAGGGGCTGTACTGCGGCGGCGTGGCCGTGGCGGTGAAGGACGCCCAGTTCCGCACCGTCAGCCGCCAGATGCGGCTCGGCGCCCCCACCCATCTGATGCGGGACATCTTCGAAGCGGCGCAGGAGCTGACCCGCCGGATCTGGAAGGCGCCCACGCCGGTGCGGCTGCTGTCCGTTACCGCGCTGTATATCACGGACAGCGCCGATTCCTACCAGCAGCTGGACCTGCTGGCGGGCGACGCGCCCCTGCGGGACCAGCGGCAGGAGCAGCTGGAGAGCGCCATGGACACCATCCGCGGCAAGTACGGGCGGGACGCCATCGCTTTCGGCCGCGGCGGCAAGGTGGGCTGGAACAAGGACGAATGACCCTTTACAAAAGGGCCGGTTTTGGATACAATACGAAAGGTAGGTGACGGCCGTGGGCCCGAGACAGATGTCCGTGTGCTTTTCCGGCTATCGGCCGGAGAAGCTGCCCTGGGGCGGCGACGAGTCCGACCCGAGGTGCGCGGTGCTGAAGAAGCGGCTGTACGACGCGGCGGAGAGCGCCTGCGCGGAGGGCTACCGCCACTTCATCTGCGGCATGGCCCGGGGCGTGGATCTGTACGCCTGTGAGGCGGTGCTGCAGCTGCGGGAGAAGTACCGCGATGTCACGGTGGAGGCCGCCATCCCGTGCCCCAGCCAGCCGGAGGGCTGGCCGGAGGAGGAGCAGCGCCGCTGGCACGATCTGGTGGACCGCTGCGACTACGAGACGGTAGTGCAGGATCACTACGACGCGGGCTGCATGCAGCGGCGCAACCGCTACATGGTGGACCACGCGGCCATGCTCATCGCAGTCCACGACGGACAGTCCGGCGGTACCCGCCGTACCATCGAATATGCCCTGCGCCGCAGACTGGATGTGGTCATCCTGCCGCCGGTGGAGGCGTGAAAAAGGAGTTTTGATCATGACAACGTATACCTATACCCCCAAGGGCGTCTGTTCCCGGCGCATGACCGTAGCACTGGAGGACGGCGTGATCCGCGATGTCCGCATCGAGGGCGGCTGCAACGGCAATCTTCAGGGCATCAGCCATCTGGTGATCGGCATGAAGGCACAGGACGCCATCGACCGTATGCGCGGCATCCGGTGCGGCGGCAAGCCCAGCTCCTGTCCCGACCAGTTGGCCACGGCCCTGACTCAGGCACTGGAGGAGGCCGCTCAGCAGGGCGCGTAAAGACGTATAAAAAAGATGACCGCACCGGCGGTCATCTTTTTTATGCGCTTTTGGGAATTTTATTCGGTTTCAGGAAACAGCGTCCACGGCCAGCGCCGGGGCGGGGGACAGCTGACATCCACCGGCTTGCCGGTGACGGGATGGGTGAACGCCATGCGGTGGGACCACAGGGCCGTGGTACACTCGGCCTTGCTGCCGTAGCGGATGTCGCCCAGCAGCGGCAGACCGCGGGAGGCGAACTGCACGCGGATCTGGTGGGTGCGTCCGGTGTGCAGCCGCACCTGCACCAGCGTCAGCTCCTCTGTGCGGCCCAGCGTCACGTACTCCAGCGATGCCTCGCGGACGCCCTTGCGCATCCGCTTCACCACGTAGCTCTTGTTCCTGGACGCGTCGCGGAACAGCAGGTCCGTCAGCGTGGCGGCGTTCTCCTGGGGATGACCCCGCAGCACCGCCAGATATTCCTTGGTGATGCGGCGCTCCGCCACGGCGGCGGTGAGCTTGCCGGTCACCTCGCGGCGGCGGGAGAACAGCATGACGCCGCCCACCACCTTGTCCAGCCGGTGGACGGTGGCGATATAGTCCGGCTGGCCCAGCGCCTGATAGTGCTGCCGCAGCAGCGCGGGCATACAGGCCCCTGTCTCGCTGTCCTCCGACAGCACGCCCACGGGCTTGACGCACAGGACCAGATACCGGTCCTCATACAGGATATGTACGTCCTCCATGGCTCAGCGGCGGCGTCCGCGATAGGCATGGTGGCGGTAGCGCCTGCCGGACCGGCCGTAGCGGCGGGTGCGGCCGTACAGCCGGAACCAGACCAGCACGGCGATGATCAGCAGCACCACCACGATGGTGATGATCTTCACAGGGGTGCGGGAGAAGAACTGGCCGATGTTGTACTTGGCCAGCAGGAAGCTGCTGGCAGACACATCAGCCACGGCCAGCAGGGGAACGGTGACGTAGTCCACACCGTCATAGCTGATGGTGATGGCGCCCAGCTGATCGCCGGCGGCCACGGGGGCGTTGACGATGTCGTTGTCCAGCGTCACAGTGCGCTGCAGCTGATCCAGCTCCAGATCGTTGGGAAGCACCGCCTCAGCGTTGCTGGCGGGGTGTACCGCTACGGTGGACACCTCGTTGCTCAGGGCCACCGGCACCTCGCAGATCAGCTCGTTGGACTCCAGCACCGTGCGGGCGGAGAAGTTGTCGAAGCCCCAGTCGAACAGGCGGGCCGTCTCAGTGAAGCTCTCCACGCGGGTGCCGCCGGTCTCGGTCTTGACCTCCTCACAGCCCAGCACCACGCTGACCAGCGTGCGGCTGCCGCGGGCGGCGGAGGACACCAGACAGTGTCCCGCCGCATCGGTGGTGCCGGTCTTGATGCCCTGTGCGCCGGAGTAGAGATAGCCGGTCATGCGCCAGTTGGAGATCAGGGCGTTGGTGCTGTGGAGCTCCCGCTCCGTGTCGGTCATGTTGGTGGCGGGGACAGTGTAGGCCTTGGTGTTGACGATGGTCATGAAATCGTCGTGCTTCATGGCCTCCCGGGTGATGAGATAGATATCCCACGCTGAGGAGTAGTGGCCGGACTGGGTCAGACCGGTGGTGTTGGCAAAATGGGTGTTCTGGCAGCCCAGCTCCTGCGCCCGCTGGTTCATCTGCTCCACGAAGGCGTCCACGGAGCCGGCCACGGCCTCGCCCAGGATGTTGCACGTCTCGTTGGCGGAGATCACCAGCATACAGTACAGCAGCTGCTCCACCGTCAGCGTCTCGCCCACCTTGATGTCGGCGGTGCTGCCGTCCTCCACCATGCCCTTCATGGCGGACTCGGTGGCGGTGATGCCCTGGTCCATCCGCAGCTGGCCGCGGTCCACGGCCTCCAGCACCAGCAGAGCGCTCATGACCTTGGTGATGCTGGCCATGGGCAGCTCCTCGTGGATGTTCTTATCGTACAGGACGGTGCCGCTGTCGGCATCTACCAGAATGGCGGCCTTGGCGCGGATGTCGGGGTCCTCCAGCGCCAGCGCCTGCGGGGTCAGCAGGGTACACAGCAGACAGGTCACGAAAAAAACGGATAAAAAGCGGCGGATTTTCATAGGATTTTTTCTCCATCTATGTTATAATAGCAATGTGTAAGGCGGACAGGCTGTGCCCGCCGGAATGTACGGCATTCATTATACGCGAAAACGTGGGGGGAGTCAACTGTGGGCGGACGGATAAAACTGTCAAAAACAGAGACCTTTCTGCTGGCGCTGACGGCGCTGTTTCTGGTGACGGCAGTGTCCGTGCGCCTGCTGACGCCCCGCGCCGCCGCGTCGCAGTATACGGTGGAGGCCCTGACGCCGTCGGAGGAGACGGAGGAGAACAGGGTGAATATCAACACGGCTTCGGCATCGGAGCTGGACGCGCTGCCCGGCATCGGACCGGTGCTGGCCCAGCGCATCATCGACCGCCGCACGGAGCAGGGACCGTTCACCTCGGTGGAGGAGCTGCTGGAGGTGGACGGTATCGGGCAGGCCACACTGGACGGTCTGCGGGAGTTTATCACGGTAAAGGAGACAAAGGAATGAAAATATTGGTCGTGGACGATGAAAAGCTGCTGGTGAAGGGCGTAAAATTCAATCTGGAGAACGAGGGCTACGAGGTGACGGCGGCCTACGACGGCGCCGCCGCAGTGGAGCTGGCGAAGAAGGAGAATTTCGACCTCATCGTCATGGACGTGATGATGCCCGGCCTGTCCGGCAGCGAAGCCTGCATGCAGATACGGGAGTTTTCGGACGTGCCCATTATCATGCTGACGGCCCGCAGCGAGGACAGCGACAAGCTGATGGGCTTTGCCTGCGGCGCCGACGACTATGTGACCAAGCCCTTCAATATTCTGGAGCTGAAGGCCCGCATCCGCGCCCTGCTGCGCCGCGCCGGCGGTCCCGCCGCCCAGGCACCCCAGCGCGCACCGCTTCTGACGGTGGGGGACCTGAGCCTGGACACGGAGGAGCGGGTGGCCATCCGCGATGGAAAGACCATCGACCTGACCGCCAAGGAGTACGACCTTATCGAGCTGCTGATGAAGAACCCGCGGCGGGTGTACAGCCGCGAGAGCCTGATGGATCTGGTGTGGGGCTACTCCTACGCCGGAGATTACCGGACGGTGGATGTCCACATCCGCCGCCTGCGGGAGAAGCTGGAGCCGGACCCTGCCAGGCCGGTGCATATCATGACCAAGTGGGGAGTGGGTTACTATTTCAAGGGAGAAAGTCAGCCCACCGTCTGAGACGGTGCGGAGCAAGATCTCGGCGCTGGGCCGGAGGCTGCGGAGCAGAGCGACGCTGCAGTTCAAGTTCAGCCTGAGCTATATTCTGGTGATCGCGGCGGTGCTGATCCTGCTGAACTCCTACCCGCTGCTGGTGTCCCAGAACCTGATGGTGTCCTCTACCCAGGCCAACCTGAGAAGCACCGCCAAGGTCATCGAGTCGGCGCTGATGGGTCTGGAGCAGCTGACGGAGGAGAACGTCAGCGCGGCCCTTTCGGGCCTGAACGAGGCGGGCGCCACCCGCATCATGGTCACAGACAGCGCCGGCCTTGTGGTGTACGACACCCGCCAGGGCAACGATGCCGTGGGGGAGTACGCCCTGTACTCCGTGATCGCCTCGGCCCTGAAGGGCAGCGACACCTTCTACTGCCGCTATGACGGCGAGGCGTTCCTCAGCCGTATGGCCACGCCGGTGGTGTACCACAGCCAGACGGTGGGCGCGGTGTACGCCTACGACTACGACACGGAGCAGGCGGCGCTGCTGCAAAGCTTCCGCAGCAACCTGCTGACCATCTCCGTGATGATCGCACTGCTGGTGACGGGCCTGAGCATCATGCTCTCCCGCATGCTGACGCGGCAGATCAGCGGCCTTCTGCAGGCCATCCGCAACGTTCGCGAGGGCGCGTACAGCCACCGCGCCGATGCCAGCGGCACCGACGAGATCGCCCAGATCGCGGCGGAGTTCAACAGCCTCACCGACCGGCTGCAGACCACGGAGAACGCCCGCCGCCGGTTCGTGTCCGATGCCAGCCATGAGCTGAAAACGCCGCTGGCAGGCATCCGCCTGCTGACGGATTCCATTTTGCAGACCGACAACATGGACCCTGAGACCACAAAGGAGTTCGTTACCGACATCGGCCGGGAGGCGGAGCGGCTCAGCCGCATCACCGAGAACCTGCTGCGCCTGACGCGGCTGGACGGCGGCGTGGTGCCGTCGGCCTACCCCGTGGCGGTGGGGCCGGTGCTGCAGCGGGTGGAGCGGATGCTGGGCATGGTGGCCGCCGAGAAGGGCGTGGCCATTTCCGGCGCAGTATCGGAGGACGCGGTGGCTCTGGCCACCGATGACGACGTACACCAGATCCTCTACAACCTGATGGAGAACGCCATCAAGTACTCCGCCCCGGAAAACGGCTTCGTGCGGGTGGAGGTGTCTGTGCAGGACGGACAGGTGGTCATCACCGTTACTGACAACGGCATCGGCATCCCCGATGAGGACCTGCCCCACATCTTCGACCGTTTCTACCGCGTGGACAAGATGCGTTCCAGAGAGGTGGGCGGAACCGGTCTGGGCCTGTCCATCGTGAAGGACACCATCGAGGGACGCGGCGGCGCCATCTCCGCCGGCCACGGGCCGGATGGCGTGGGCACGACGTTTACCGTCCGTCTGCCGCTGGCGCAGCGAGAGGAGGAAGCATGAGAGGGATGAGACATTTCCTGGCGGCGCTGCTGACCGCGGCGCTGCTGCTGAGTCTCGCCGCCTGCGGCAGCACCAACTCTGCCGGCCAGCTGCGTCTTTACTATCCGGCGGAGCTCAGCACCAAAAGCCGCAGCACCGGCGGCGGCGACGCCATCGCCAGCGTGCAGGTGGACTGGCGGCAGATCGGCGGCGATCAGCTGGGCCGCCAGCAGCAGGCTCAGTACATCATGGAACAGCTGCTGGGAGCGTGCAAGGCGTCGGGCTTCACCAGCCCCGTGCCGGACGGCACCGCCCTGCGCAGCTGTACCGTCACCGGCGGCACGGTGTCGGTGGATCTCAGCAGCGAATACGACCATCTCACCGGCATCGACCGCACCATCGCCGACTACTGCATCACCCTGTCGCTGCTGCAGCTCACCGGCATCTACGCCGTGCGCATTACGGTGATGGACGTGTCGCCTGCCAACCATGAGGAGGTCTACACCTCGGCGCAGGTATTGCTCACCAGCCCCGAGGACATCGTGCGCACCGTAGAGGTAACGCTGTACTTCCCCGATGAGTTGGGCAACCTGACGGCGGAGGAACGGCGGCTTACGGTGTACGAGGGCGAGACCCCGTCGGAGGCGGTGGTGAAGGCCCTGACGGAGCGGCCCATGGACATCTATGCAGGGCTGGAGCGCCTGCTGCCCAAGGGCTTCACCGCTCTGGCCGCCAGCGTGGAGGACGGCACCTGCTATCTGAACCTGCCGGGCAGCGCGGTGTCCCTGCTGCCGGAGGACAGCCAGAAGCAGCGCATAATGCTGGAGGGTCTGGTGAACTCCCTGTGCTCGCTGGAGGGCGTGGAGCAGGTACAGATTTTGCTTAACGGCGACTACCAGATGCTGCTGGGCACCCAGCCCGTCAGCCGCCCGCTGCTGCCCACGGAGTAAAATGTGACAGAAACAGGCGTCTGTGCATGGCACAGACGCCTGTTTGCTGCAAAAATATCCCAGACGCGCCGAAAGCCGCACCATCGTGCGGCTTCCTGACGATTTGAGGATAGAAAGGAAAAGCAATTCATGTTATGAATCACTGTGGATATGATACACGGTAAGACTTTTTTTGTAAAGCGACAAAATCTCATATTTCCATTAGAGAATGTCATAGATACATAAAACCCATGGAGCCGGACAGGATAACAGGGTTGCCATGGCGCGGCAAAAGTGCTATCATTATGGGGCATTATGTCACTATGATAATTCGTCATGATGGGAGGCAGAGCTATGGACACGAAAAAGCTGGCGGCCTTGGCGGCGGCGGTGCGGCTGGGCAGCTTCACCCGCGCGGCGGAGGAGCTGGGCTACACCCAGTCCGGCCTGACCCACATGATGAACAGTCTGGAAAAGGATGTGGGCTTCCCCGTGCTGGTGCGCAGCCGCAGCGGTGTGCGCCTGACCCCTGCGGGCCAGCGTATCTTCCCGCTGGTGCAGGAGTGTTTGGCGGGGGCGGAGGCGCTGGAGCACGAGATCCTGCTCATCAACACCCATCAGGAGGAGAGCGTCCGCGTGGCGGCCTACGACTCCATCGCCCGCCACTGGCTGCCGGAGGTGATCCAGCAGTTTCGCCGGAACCAGCCCGGCATCGGCGTGGACATCCAGATGGGCAGCGTACAGGAGGTCTACCGCTGGGTACAGGAGGGCCGCGTGGACCTGTGCTTCGCCAGCCGTCAGGAAAGCGTGGCGCTGGACTGGATACCCATGCAGGACGATGAACTGCTGGCCATCCTTCCGCCGGACTACGACAACGGCAGCCGCAGCGCATTTCCGGTGGAGGAGTTCACCGGCAAGGAGTTTCTGATGCCCTCCATGGGCTTTACACTGGACATCATGCGGGTGCTGAATCGCCACGGCGTCACGCCGCTGATCCGCACTACCCAGGTGTCGGACAGCGTCATCCTCTCCATGGTAGAGCACGGTCTGGGCGTCAGTATGCTGTCGCGCCTGGTGCTGCAAGGGCGTCAGGGCGGCGTACAGGCCCTGCCGCTGGCCCCGCGGGCCGTCCGCGAGCTGGGCATGGCCTCCCGTCCCCGCAGGGAGCTGCGCCCCATGGTCCGGCGGTTCATGGACGAAGCGCGGGAAATGATCGGAAAAACGTAACACTTGTGAGGATTTTATGCTGGAATTTCAGGAACTGACCGTGAAGGAGGGCGCGCGACTGCGCCCGTATTACGAAACGTGTGATTACCGCCTGTGCGAGTACTCGCTGGGCGTGAAGCTGATGTGGCGGGACTACCTGCACCCCTGGTTCACAGAGGCGGCGGGCTGCCTTATCATCCGCAACTGCATCGAGGGGCAGTACGTGTTCGACTACCCCATTCTGGGACCGGAGGGCGACGCCGGCGCGGCTCTCGCTGCCATCGAACAGTACTGCGGCGACAAGGAGCTGCCGCTGGTGCTGTCCGTGGTGCCGGAGGACAAGGCGTCCCAGCTGGTGCTGCGCTACCCCCGCGTCACCGTCATCAGCGAGCGGCCGTGGAAGGACTACCTCTACCACACCGAGGATCTGGCCCAGTTTGCCGGACGGCGGTACAGCGGCCAGCGCAACCACATCAATAAGTTCCGCCGCGACTATCCCGATGCGGCGTTTGTGGCGCTCACCGATCCCAACGACCCCCGTCTGACGGCGTTCTGGACAGACTACGAGGCGGAGTTCCACAAGACCGGCCCTCTGGCCAAGCAGGAGCTGACCCTGGCCCAGGAGATGTTCTCCCTGCTGGATACCGGCTGGTTCTGCGCCGGAGGCATGCTGGCGGAGGGCCGTCTGGTGGCCGTCAGCCTGGCGGAGAAGTGCGGCGGTACGCTGGTGAACCACATCGAGAAGGCATTGTACTCCCACGCAGGCGCGTATCCCGCCATCGTGCAGGCCTTTGCCGCCTGCTACGGCGACGGCTGCGACTGGATCAATCGGGAGGACGATGCCAGGGACAAGGGGCTGCGCACCTCCAAGCTCCAGTACCTGCCGGCGGCGCTGGGCGGCAAGGTCCGTTTGCAGGTGGGCACGGAGCTGGATATTCTGAAGCGGGTGCCCTCCCTGAAAACGGAGCGCCTGACCCTGACGGCCCTGCGCCCTTCGGATCGGGATGCCTACAACGCCCTGTGCCTGGACGACGACCGCAACCGCTGGTGGGGCTACGACTACCGCACCGGTCTGGGGGACAAGCCCCTGACGGAGGACTATTTTCTGGACGCGGCCAAGGCGGACTTCGCCGCCCGCCGCGCCGTGAACTTCGCTGTGCGCCTGAAGGGCAAGCTCATCGGCGAGGTGGTGCTGTACCGCCCCGACTTCCGCGGCGGCTTTGAGCAGGGCTGCCGCATCGCGCCGGAATACGCCGGTCACGGCTATGGCACCGAGGCCTTCGCCGCCGCGGCGGACTGGGCGCTGTACCATCTGGGCTTGCAGCGGGTGGTGGCCAAGTGCTTTAAGGAGAACGAGGCGTCCCGCCGGATGTTGTCGTCCTGCATGCGCCCCAACGGCGAGGATGATACGTATTACTATTTCGAAAAGCTGGTCTGACCGCATAACCCCACGCACCTCTGCGCACAATGAGCGCGGAGGTGTTTTTTATGCTTTATGAAACGCTGACGGATCTGCTGAACAACGACCCCGCCGCCTACGAGTATTTTTACGCCCTGCCAGCGGAGATGCAGACGGCCCTCCGGCAGCAGGGGAGCGTCCACTCCCTGCCCCAGCTGAAGGAGGCCGCCGCCGACCAGCAGCTCCATCGCCGTCCCCAGGCGTTCTGAACAGGCCGCGGACACAGCCCGCGCCCATCACGCAAAAAGAGACGGCTCTGCCGTCTCTTTTTCGCGGTTAATGGATTTTCTGCTGGATGCCGTGCAGCAGCCGGATGATCTCAGAGAACCCCAGCAGCACGGTTCCGGACAAGAACCCAGCTATCAAGGAAATTATACCATCGTCGATCACGCCGTTGCTGGCGCCCACCAGAAACAGAAAGGCACCGCAGCCCTCCCTTTTCCATGTCGTTTTACCGCTGGTACTCGAACTCCAGATCGTACATGCTGACGATGTCGCCGTCCTGAATGCCCATGTCCTCCAGCGTGTCGAACAGCCCGCTCTGCCGCAGCATCTTGTCGAAGTACAGCCGGCTCTCGTAGTCGGAGAAGTTGATGTTGCCCATGAGCCGCTGGAGCCACGGACCCTCCACCAGCCACGTGTTGTCCTCCCGCTCGATGTGCAGCGGCTCGGAGGTGTCGATGACCGGCGGCTTGGGCACGTACTCCGGCTCGTACACCGTTACCGGCGGCAGCTCGCTGAGCCGCTGGCCGATGCGCTGCACCAGCTCCCGCGTGCCCTGATGGGTGGCGGCGGACATGGCGAAGAATTCGTAGCCCAGTCCCTCCACATGGGCGCGGAAGGCGTCCAGCTGCTCCGTGTCCGCCAGCAGGTCCGTCTTATTGGCCACGGCGATCTGGGGACGGGTGGCCAGCTCGGGGCTGTACTCCCGCAGCTCGGCGTTGATGGCGTCGAAGTCGGCGATGGGGTCGCGGCCCTCGCTGCCGGACACGTCCACCAGATGCACCAGCAGACGGCAGCGGTCAATGTGCCGCAGGAAGTCGTGGCCCAGACCGGCGCCCTCGCTGGCGCCCTCGATGATGCCGGGGATGTCCGCCATCACAAAGCTGACGCCCTCGTCCACGTACACCACGCCCAGATTGGGGTACAGGGTGGTGAAGTGGTAGTTGGCGATCTTGGGGTGTGCCTTGCTGACCACGCTGAGGAGCGTGCTCTTGCCCACGTTGGGGAAGCCCACCAGTCCCACGTCCGCCAGCAGCTTCAGCTCCAGCACCACGTCGTGGCTCTCCCCGGGCAGACCCGCCTTGGCGAAGCGGGGCACCTGACGGGTGGGGGTGGCGAAGTGCTGGTTGCCCCAGCCGCCGCGCCCGCCCTTGCACAGCACGAAGGGCTGGTCGTCGGACATGTCCTTGATGATCTCACCGCTCTCGGCGTCCCGCACCAGCGTGCCCCGGGGCACGCGGATGGTCAGGCTCTCGCCGGCCTTGCCGGACTTGCGGCCGCCCTGGCCGTCCACGCCGTTGGCGGCCACGTATTTCCGCTTGTAGCGGAAGTCCATCAGCGTGGACATGTTATCGTCCACCACCAGGATGATGGAGCCGCCGTCGCCGCCGTCGCCGCCGTCGGGGCCGCCTGCCGCGATGTACTTCTCACGATGGAACGCCACCGCGCCGTTGCCGCCGTTGCCGGCCCGCACGGTGATCCGCGCCTTATCAATAAAACCAGTTGCCATGGTGCTTACCTCACAGTGTTTGAAAATACCTGTATTCTACCCTATTCTACCGGAAAACAGCCGCCGCGTCAACAAAAAAGCTCCCGCCGAAGGCGGGAGCCTTTGCTGCGTGTTTACTCAGCGGGGTAGACGGAGACCTGCTTGCGGTCCTTGCCCAGACGCTCAAAGCGGACAACGCCGTCAGCCTTGGCGAACAGGGTGTCGTCAGTGCCCTTGCCCACGTTGGTGCCGGGGTGGATATGGGTACCGCGCTGGCGCACCAGAATGTTGCCGGCCAGCACGAACTGCCCGTCAGCGCGCTTGGGGCCAAGACGCTTGGACTCGGAATCACGGCCGTTCTTGGTGGAGCCCATACCTTTTTTATGGGCGAAGAACTGCAGAGAAATGTTCAGCATAATTCAGTACCATCCTTTCTGTAAGATACTTTCGCGGGAACAGGAGACGTTACGCCTCCATGACTTCGATATGATCCGGATACTCGTCGTGGAGCTGGGCCAGATAGACCATCAGACCGGTGAGCAGGTTCTGACACGTGCTCTCCGCCGTCTGCGCCAGCCCGCCGGGCAGCCGCAGGGAGATGGAGGCGTCCCTCTCGTTGACTTTCACCGCGGCACACAGTCCCATCACGTCGTTGACGGTGGCTTCCACCAGCCGCACGGCGCTGGTCACGGCGGCGCAGACGATATCCTCGCCCTCAGCCGCGTAACCGCTGTGTCCCTTGGCATCAAAACCAATGATGCGCGATTCCTCTGTGAGGAATGTAACGGTGGTCATCCTGCCTTAGAACGTGATCTTGCCGATCTCGACCTTGGTGTACGGCTGACGATGGCCCTGCCGTTTGCGATAGCCCTTCTTGGGGGTGTACTTGAAGATACGGATCTTCTTGCCCTTGCCGTTCTTGACGACAGTGGCGTCCACCTTCGCGCCCTCCACCACGGGAGTGCCGAACTTGGTGTTCTCACCATCCACGATGGCCAGAACCTGATCGAAAACCACGGAATCACCAGCGTTGACGTCCAGCTTCTCGATGAACAGAGTGTCACCCTCGCTGACATTGTACTGCTTACCGCCAGTCACGATAATAGCCTGCATTACTTGTTGCACCTGCCTTTCCTTCATTACGGACTCGCTGTCGGGGGCGTCCGGACGCGCCGAAACTTGAAACCCATTCAAAGCGGCTCATCAAGTATAACAGCGGATATTCCGTTTGTCAACAGAAATACCCGCTGTTTCTGAAAAAAATCCTTATTTTCCGGTGGGATAGACCAGCTTTTCCACGTTCCAGTCCGCGATGACCTCTGCGTAGTACCGGCAGCAGTCCCGGGCCAGCGCCACGTCCAGATTTCGGTAGTTGCCGCACTCCGCCGCCGATTTGCCGGGCATCTCACCGTTATAGGCCGCGCCCCGGGCGAACACCTGCTGCACCAGCGCCACCGCCTCCGCTTCCGGGAGCTGCGCCCCGTCGAACAGGAAGTAGAAGCCTGTCTGGCAGCCCATAGGCCCGAAGTACACCACCGCGTCCTTCCGGGGAGAGTTCCGCAGCAGCGTGGCGATGACGTGCTCCACGGAGTGCATCTCCGCGTTGGTCAGCAGGTCGCCGGTGTTGGGCTTCTTGAACCGCAGGTCGAACGTCACCACGTTCCCGTCGCGGCGGCTCAGGTACAGCCCGGGCACCAGCACATTGTGATCCACGGTAAAGCTTGCGATACGTTCCATGCTTCAGCCCTCCAGCAGACGCTCCGCCAGGGGCAGAGCGGTCTTATTCAGATCCCGCATGGCCTGCGGGAAGTTAAAGTAGAAGTCGTGGTGTGCCAGCACGCAGTCGGACACGGATTTCAGCGCCAGAAATTCTACATCGTTGCGCCAGCACACCTGAGCTGCGGCGCAGCCCTCCATCTCGATGAGCAGGGGCCGGAACGTGTCGGCGATCCAGCGGGCGCGGTCGCACTCCGTGGCGAACCAGTCGCCGGTGGCCACGCTGCCCACGCGGTAGGCGATGCCCATGCCGTCCAGCGCGGCGCGGGCCTCGTCCTGCCGCGCGGTGGGAAAGTCCATGCGGTTCACCGTAGAGATCAGCCCTACGGGGTCGCCGATGCCGGAGGTATCCATATCGTGCTGCATGAAGCGGTCCGGCAGCACCAGCGTGCCGATGGGCAGGTCCTCGAAGCTGCCCGCCACGCCGACGTTCATCATGAGGTCGGGGTGGTACAGGTCGATGAACAGCTGGGTGGCCATGGCGGCGTTGACCTTGCCCACGCCGCCGCAGCAGGCGATGATGTCCTCGCGGATACGGTAGAACGATACCCCCGCCTTTTCCTGAAGCAGCGGCGTCTCCTCCGTCAGCATACTTTCGATCTCGCCCTTCATGGCGTACAGCAGTCCGATGCGCATGTTGGTGTCCTCCTGAAAATTACATTAGTTTATATTGAGATGAGATTTGTCAAGGGTATTTTCCGGATCAAAGGAAATTGAGGCGAAAGGGCAAACGGGACGGGGAAATCAGATCGACAAACTGAGATTTATATAATTATTCCTCTAACTTTCCCTATTTTACAGGCTT
>UMHG01007526.1_pt1 | contig 14313 bp, 14 predicted proteins | sample 1965471 | NCBI WGS metagenome assembly UMHG01 (sample SAMEA4836092, study PRJEB28245) | human gut metagenome | biome: gut microbiome; material: fecal sample | place: Denmark | collected 2008
CGAAGGTTCTCCGTTAGGGATCATTTGATCGGGAGTTCGGGTTTTTCTGTCGGAAGCACGGATCGCACAACAAAAAAGCCGAGAGAATTCAACCACTCGGCCACAAAGTCAAAAACAGCAAAAGCGATCCGCCGGAGTGTGCGAAGGATAATAGCCGATTCGACTTTGTTCGACCCAAAATCCTTCGCCCGTCCGTCGGAAAGCTAAGGCCTCAGGCGGCCTTGGGCAGATGCTGGCATTCCGTTTCCACGTAATCGCGCCATACTTCCTCAGCGGTGGGAAGCTGCCAGGAACCGTCGGGACGGCGCTTGGTGACATTCTTCAGGCGCGAGACGCTTGCGCCGCATGTCCACACCTTGAAGTTGCGCATGTGCGTGCACAGACAGCACTTGGAGTGTTCGGGAACGGGCTGAATGTCAATCTTGCCGTGACGGGCGAACCATTCCTTCACATAGGAGCATTCGCCCTTTTGCAGCAGGTAGCCGTAGGCCTCACAGTTGGGGCGAATGTCGCTCGTGATGGCCGGAGAGTCCTTCAACATGCGCATCGGGTACCCCGTCGTGGAAAAGTGATTGACCTGCACATCGTCGTCCGTGGCGTCGATATAGCGTTGCTTGACCGCTTCGGGCAGGCCGCTTTCCTGAGCCACAGCAAAGCGCGTTGCCACCTGAACGCCTGCGGCGCCCACGTCGCGCACGAAATGCACGGCGTCTTCGCCGGAGAAGATGCCGCCTGCGGCAAACACGGGGATGTCAAAGCCGTTGTCGCCGATCCACTTCACCACATCGCGCACGATATCTTCGAGGTTGTACTCGGCCCAGTCATCGCCAAAGCCCAGGTGTCCGCCCGCGAGCGGTCCTTCTACCACAACGTAGTCGGGCAGTCGGCCGACGGCCTGAGCGCGCTTCATGAAAATCTGCAGCGCACGCGTACTCGAAACAACGATGCCGATCAGTGCTTCATGAAAGCGAGGATTGTCCTGCATGAGCTTCATGCTGGAAAGATGCAAGCCCGCCGAAAGCGTGATGCCGTCAATGCCGCCGTCGAGGGCCGCATTCAGACGCGTCTTAAGCGTAGCTGTGCTCGCATTCATCGTGAGCTTTTCCATGCAGTTGATCAGAATCAGACCGCGGCCGGTCTTGCGGCGCATCACATCCGAAACGTAGCGGCGCGTGGACTCAGCCAGACGTTCGAGATCAAAGACGATTTCCGACTTGTCGTAGGAGTCGATGAGATTCTTGAAGCGATGAATCTTATCTTTACAAAAGCTCGTACCAAACTGCTTATCGGCGATGTCCATCAAAAGAGCATCGGACAAGTGCGCGATTCCGCCTAGTTTTTCCACCGCAAGCGCGAGCGTATCGTTGGAAATATTGACTCCCATGCCGCCGACCATCAACGGTGCGTATTGGCGGTTATGAAATGTGACGGGAAAGTCGGAGAGTCTGTCGCTCATATCTAGTCGATCCTCAGAGGCCTTAAAAGCTGCAAAACATTGGGAACAACATTTTTTCGCTTTTGCAAGCCTTTGAGTTGACTCGAAAATTCCGAAGAATTCCGTAATTTTCAAGTGCCCCAAACGTCTCGATTTTGTGCTATTTACGCGCGCTCGAGAAAAAAATGGGAGCCACACGCGACTCCCATCTTCTTATCCGTGAGTCAAGCCATCTTTTCAGGCGCTGAACACGTCCTTATAAGCTTTGACAGCCGCCAGCGCGTCAAGTCGGTCCGGATGCGTCTCGCTTTGCTTGCGCCGAGCCTCGCGCTCGGGCGTCACTTCGCCCCCCATCATGGCTGTCATGCGAGCAAAAAGCTCCGGATCAATGCGGCCTCGGCACAGAAATTCCAGTTTTAGCTCGTTGGCTTCGCCCGATTCGACCAACCCCACACTCGTACGATGCATCCAGTCTTTGGCTTTCGGATTTTCCGGGTCGCCGCCCATCGTGGCAAAGCAGGCAATGTCCTTGCCCTTGATCCGTTCGGCGGCAGCTTTGGTGTCTTCGGGAGCCATGCCTCGGTCGCACCAGAAACAAAGTACGATCGGGTTGTATGCTCTCAGATCGCTCGGCATCTGAGCGGCTTCAACGTAGTCGCAGGGACCGATGCCGTCCTGCAGTGCGCGTGCAATCACACGGGTATTACCCGTTTTCGAACTGACAACAATCAGAGGTCTCATGTTTTTTCCTTGATTAAGCACAAAAGGCTTCCTTGCCCGCGAAAAAGGCCGCCTTGACGGACTCAATGATTTGGTGATTTTCGCGTCCGAGATACACCGAGAAGGAAACCTTACCCTCCTTGTCGAAGAAAATCACGCAATGCGATTCGCGTTTCATAAAGGGAATAGAGGCAAAGGCGATAGCTCCGACGGCGTCGTACTTCAAATGACCGCCAACCACGGCGTTCTTGTGAAGAATGTTGTAGTACCCCTGGGCGCGCTTACCCGCAGAAAGCTTGGCTTCGATTTCAAACACGTGTCCGCCGTGCTGAATGAAAAGCGTGGCACGCTCCCATTGTGCAAGGCTCGCCCATACCTCGTCAAAACGTTCCATGACGTCTCCCGTCACGAACGAACACATTTCGCGCCCGAGAATCTGTGCGGCCGCAAGCGGCGTCAGATCCAGTCGGGCAGCAATCGTCTCGAGCGTAGCCGGAAAAGGCGCGGCAAGCAGCTCCTCAATCACAGCCTTCTGTTCTTCGGTGGCGGTGCGATATTCAATCGTCATTGTTTTTATCCTTTCAAAAAAAATGTGAATTGAAATTTACTTCCGTTTCCTCGAAATCTTTATCCGGCGCATTTCGTCTGCAGATCCGTCATCACCAACGCCCGATCACACGATTCCAAAAGCTCCAGATCGTGCGTCACCAAAAACACGGCGCGCCCCGCATCAGCCTGCTCGCGCATCAGGCGGGCAATGGCAGCCATATTGGCGCCGTCCAACCCGCTCGTCGGTTCATCCAAAATCAAAATGGCGGGATCTTTTGCAACGGCGCAGGCAATCACCAGACGCTGCTTTTCGCCTCCGGAAAGACTTTGCGGGTGGCGCTCTGCCAGCGCCAATAGATTGAGGCTTGTCAAAATTTCTTGGACTCGAGCCCTGTCTTCAGGTCTCGGCCGCATGGCTGCCAAACGTCGCCAGCCCTTGGCTTTTGACGCCCCGACACGACCGGCCACGATGGCTCCTTCGACTTCTTCGGCGACAGTTCGCATCTGCAGTTGATGATCGGCGTTTTGAAGCACCAGTCCGGAAAACGGCATCAATCCCTCGTCGCCGACTTTTTCCTCGCCAATGTAATAGTTCCCCTGAGCCTTATTGAGTCCCGTGAGAATGCGGGCCAATGTCGTCTTACCCGTGCCGTTGTCACCCACAAGTGCCGTAACGCCCTGCCCGACGGAAAAACCCGTCCCATCAAAAATGATGTGTTCGTTGCCGTAAGCAAAACGTATGCGGCTCGCTGAAAATACATCGTGCGCTTTCGGTGTTGTGTCCCGGCTCGTCACCCCAACGCGCGGCAAGCTCCGGCGCGCGTCTGACACTTCGGCCTTTCTCAGCCCCCAACGGGCTCGGAAAGCATCGTCATAGAGCCCTGAAAAAGGCATCTCCTCAACGATTCGTCCCTGACTCATCACGATAACGGCGTCGGCAGCTTCTTTGAGCCAATAGAGACGATGATCCACAACCAAAATCGCCGCACCCTCTTTTTTAAGTTCCAAAATCGTGCGAGCAAGCGCTTGCGTAGCTTCCGGATCGAGATTGGCGCTGGGCTCGTCGAAGATAAGCGTCTTTGGTCCTAGCGCCAAAATGGCCGCCAGACCGACCTTTTGCTTTTGCCCTTCGGACAACGCATGGATGTCGCGCGTGAGCAATTCTTCGATCCCGAGTTTACGAGCCGCCGTTAGCGTACGCTCGCGCACGTCCTTGGGATCAAACGAGCGACTGCGCAGGGCAAATGCAATTTCATCGCCCGCGTTGAGCGCGAAAAACTGCTCTTCGGGATCTTGAAACAGCGTACCGATCACTTCCGACAAATCCGCCACCGGCGTTTCGGAAACATTGAATCCAGCCACCGTCACGCTGCCTTCGAGCCTGCCGCCGTATATCTGCGGGCAAAGCCCGTTGGCCAGACGCATCAGAGTGGTCTTGCCGCAGCCCGAAGCCCCCGTCACCACTTTGAGTTCGCCTGAGGCAACCGTGAAACTGATGTCGGAAACAGACGGAGTCTGCGTATTGGCGTAGGTGTATGAAACGTTCTTGAATTCGATCATGTCAGGAATCCGTCCGAAGCCTTAGTGCATCATCTTGACGCCCCCGTCGGGCATCCAAACATGGGCAAACCACACCTCGCAGCAAATCACGGCAGCGGTCGTTACAAATATCAAGCCCAGCACACGCCAATCGGCCGAACAGAGGCGAACACCGTCGCTTCGAATCGTGCGCTTGCGGGCTCCCATGCCTTTAAGTTCAGCCGCCACCCCCAAGGTCTCCGAGCTTTTCAACGCACGGAAAAGAATCGGTGCCAAAATCAAACGTGCCGACAAAATCGGATGCAACGTAAGCATTGCAGGCCCCAACGGCCAGCCCTTGATGCGAAGCGTTTCCCAGACCTGTTTGATATCGTTGGCAAAGGTCGGAATAAAACGCAGCATCACGGCTGTAGGCAAAAAAATGCAAAACGGAAGTTTCATCCGTTCCAGCGTCAAAAGCAGGTCTTCGACACGCGTGGTGAGAGCAAGCGCCATCACCACGTTCATCATGGAAAGGCCGCGCAGAAAAGGAATCAGAAGCATTTTGGCGTTCAGTCCCCCGAGCCCCGGCATCCAACTCTGAAAACCCAGAGCGCAAAGCGCCGCAATAGCCATCATCGCTGCCATCAAGGCGTACAAAACGGCGACCAAACCGGGGCGCTTGAGCAACAACACATAAACAAGCGTGACGGCAAAAATCACGAGCTGAGCCAGCATGCCGGAAGATGCAACGGTCAACAGCGCCGTTGCCGCCGTCACAGTAAGTTTGGTGCGGGCGTCGAGCTTTCGCAGCACGCTCGACTGAGCCGCCCCTTTAGCGAACAAAGCCCGCATGTCGCAGCTCCTTTACCGTTTTACGGCCAAACCACAGTCCGCCGAGAGATCCCAGATAGCCGATGAAGACAATCGGCACAACCATCGTCATCAGGCTTGGACTTTCTCGCATGAAAAGAAACGACACTCCCAGCGACAAACCTTTGCTCACCAAGTCGTAAACACCGACGCCGATCCAAGGGGACCAGGGCTTGGAAGCTCCTCCCGTCAACCAAATGCAAAGTTCACCCAGCAAAGCTCCTGCTAATGCTGCCGGCAACAGCGTCAGACTGCCGCCCATCAGACACACGCTCACGATCATGCTGATGACCGTAAACAAAAGCAGCGTGCCGGGCTTGGGTACTTTGGTGAGCAGCACAATGATCAGCGTCGTGTAGACAAGATTTTTAGCAACCAGAGACACAGGGTTCATGCCTCCGCCGGCAAGAGCAATCAACAGGCTCGAGAGCTTGGCAGCCGCGGCAAAAACACCGATGAGCACCAACTCTCGCGCTTCCCAATGCCTCTTTCTGATGGGAGTGTTCGTCATAACATTTTGTGAGTGGTGAAGATGCAGTCCGGAAAGCGTCGATTAGGAAGCTGAATCGAACACTTCCCGGATCAGCGGGTCGTTTCAGGCCTTTGGAGAGGATGGTTTAGAAGCGAGCACCCAACTTGGCCACGAAGTAACGACCGGGTTCATAGATGGAGGTCTGCTCCTGGTAACCTTTATCAAAGATGTTGTAGAGCCCCAGATCAAACGAATACTGACGCTTCGGGCCAAAGTCCACGCCCGCCGTCAGATTGAGCGTGGTGTAACCGCCAAGACGGTAACTACTGGAGTTTGTGACATTCTGAATTCCGCCATCGTATTCAGTAGCTGTCTGCGAACGCGCAAAGACATCCGTTCTCAGACCTACGCCTGCGTACATGCCGCTCCAACGAACGCCATAGCGAAGCATAAATTCAGGAGTGGCGGTGTCATAGGTTGAAAACCCGTCACCGTTTTGATATTGACGACGCATCCACGTCGCAGTCAGATAGGGCTCCAAGCCGGTCTCGGCGATGCGCACAGACGACGTCAGTTCCACGCCGAACGTCTTGGCTTCGGCCACATTGTTGTATTGATATCTGCGTTTTTGAGCGTTATAAAGTGTTGCAATGTAATCATCAGCCGTCGAATAGAAAATCGCTAAATCCGCAGAAAGACCTGTAGAGTTCCAACGTGCACCAATCTCGAAGTTATCAGAAGTTTCTGGCTTCAGATCAGGATTAGCATATGTTGTTCCTGTCGAACCCATGCTTGTATCAATATACAATTCCTGCAAAATAGGAGAACGATAACCTTGCGCATAACTTGCTCTTAAAGTTAGATTATCCGTTCCATGCCATAATACTCCTGCATTAAACACTATTTTCCCATCCGATCCTTCCCCACTTGTCTTTGTACCCTTGATAGAGTCCATATCCGTCTTAACCCACGTATAACGGGCTCCATACGTTAAAGTGAGGTTAGCAGAAAGCAAAGTTTCCATACTGGCATATACCGCATTTGTCATTTGGTATCCATCGTAGTTTTTATCTGTCAACATTATTGGCATAACGTTGGTACCAGTATTCCAACTATGAGCATTTAAATCATCGTAGGAAATTTCATACCCTGCAATGAGATAGTTCCTATCACCAATTTGCCAATCTGCCTGAATCGAGAAACCATACTGATTCATATCATTTGAAGCATGCGGCTGTAGAACATATGCATTTCCTGCCTGTACTCCAACCCCATTTAGAAACGCTTCATCAAATCCCATTGCTTTAAATGCATCTACTTCTCCCTGAGTCCACACTCCGGGAACTGTATTTGTCATATCCTTTTTTGATTTTTGATAAAAAATGTCCGTTCTCAGTCGAACAAACGAGCTAGTGATATTTTTAAATTCCCCGAAAGCCGCTGCTTTAAATCGCGTCCACTTAGGCACATCAACAGCAAATCCCGGAGTATTTACGTCACTAGAACCGAACTCCAGATCGTAATAGTCCAACGAGGCGCCGACCGTCGCGTCCGGAGTAAAGTCGTACGACAAAAAGCCAGAAACGGAACGAGCCGTGAAGTACGTGTTCTCCATTTCACCCTTCGGGGTCTTCAAATTGTCGTTGTCTTCAATCGACGCACTTAAACGATATTTCCAACCATCAATTCCGCCGTAAATCGAACCCGAGGCGTTCTTCCCAGAAGCCGAAGTATTCATGCCGGCCGATACCTCGCCTTCGATCGGCTTCGTACCGCCCTTTTTTGTGATGATGTTGATGGCGCCGCCAATGGCGTCCGAGCCGTACAAAACGGAAGCCGGCCCTTTGATCACTTCGATGCGTTCGATCATGGATGGATCGATCAGCATCGGCGAGCCCGACATGGACTTGTGTTCCGATACCTTCTGCCCATCGATCATCACGAGGGTGCGAAAGGCATCTTCACCGCGAATCTTGATTCGCTTCATGCCCTGACCGCCGTCGTTGTTGATGCGAACGCCCGGAATGTCTTCGAGCAGTTCACCCACGTTACGTGCGCTTGAGCGGCGAATCTCCTCCTGCGTGATCACAGAGACAGACATATTCACGTCCATAAGTTCCTGTTCCACGCGACCGGCCGTGACTTTGACCTCGTCGAGTTCAACGGTTTCCTGTGCTTGCACTTGCAGCGCGAGGCCGGAAAACGCAGCCAATACAGCGACAGCCGCAAGTTTGGGAGTACGGGACATCATCAATTTTTCCTTCGTTTGATAAAGACAGCGCGCACTCTTGTGGTTTGTTTTTACGGTGCGGCGCGTTCGTTAAGTTCCTGTGTCAACGGGGATGATTTGAAACAAGTTTCTTACCCGTGCGCGGGTTTTTCGCCGGAGAAAACGGCAGCGTTTCCAGCCGGTCGCTCGTTCACTGCACCGGCACCCAGACGCATACCGACGAGACCGATCAGAAGCTGAGCCAGCGTCACGTGCCAATACTGGCCGGCAATCGTCTGAACCAGCCAGTCATCGACACGATGCAACAAACCGACATCAATCCACTGGGCAATGACATCTTCGGTCAATGCCCTCACGGGAACCCCGAACTGCTTTTCGATAAGCGCCAGATTGATGCGCCCCGATTCCATTTCGGAACTGAGCGTGCGCATCAAATGCCAATGCTTGCCGGGTTTCATCAACATCCCCACGGGCTTTTCACCGCCATCGAGCACCTTTTCCCATTCGGCAAGCCGTCTTTCCATCATGAAGCTGTTGCCTTGCAGACGTCCGCCCGCTCCGCACCCGAAAGCGAGGCAATCGCATGCGCCTTTACCAAGCGCGTTGTAGATGTTTCGCTCGCGCATCGTCTGGCCCCAATGATTGTTTGAAAGCCGCCGCCACTGCGCGTTCGTGAAACGTTCGACCGAGAGAGCAAACATATCGGCCTTCATAGCCGTGTCGGCAGCCGGAGGCAATTTGCCGTTGGCAATGTATTTAGCCAAAGGAGACTTCTCAAAGACGTTGAGTTGGTAGCAGTCCACGCCGTCAAGCTTGAGACTTTGCGCCGTACGAATGTCGTCTTCCCAAACTTCCATCGTCTGCCAAGGAAAACCGTAGATCAGATCAATCACAACGGCAGCTTCGTCATAGGAAATCAGCTTGTCGAGTCGCGACAAAATGGCGTCGCGCCCGTCCACTCGCATCACCGATTGACGCACGCGGTCGTCAAAGGTCTGCACGCCGAGCGAAAAGCGATTGGCGCCGCCTTCCAGGGCCGCCTCGATCTTGTCGTCTCCGAAATTGTGAATTCGCCCTTCAATTGTTATTTCGCAGTCGTTGGCAAGCGGCAGATAGCGATTGACGGCGGTAAGCACCGTCTTGAGATCTTCGGGTTCAAGCGCCGTAGGCGTTCCGCCGCCGAAGTAGACGGCGTGAACAGGATGAGAATTCATCGCCGCCTTGTCGCTCCACAGTTCGATTTCGCGCACGAGATTACGGGCAAAAACCGAAGAAGCCTCTCTGCTGTAAGGGTTCTGATAGAACATGCAGTAAAGGCAGCGCGTTTCGCAAAAAGGCACATGCAAATAAGCAAGCGTCTTGCCATTTCGCGGCTGCTCGGCGACGGCCTCAAGATAGTCGCGTGCCTCTTTTCCCATCAACGGCATACCGCCAGGACCAGAGTGAATGACCGCCTTGGCTTCAAAAGCCGCATGAAGAGGGTCGGCTGCATTGGCAAAAAAACTCTCAGCCGTACCGTTTTTGAGCTTTTCGCTCATCTTCTTGGCACCGGCTTCAAAGGTCACGTGCTTGAGTGCGGCACCGACGTGGCCGACGGACAACTTCATCTGATTTTCCTGCATCAATCTTTTTTCTCCGAAAAGTGCCGACCGCCTTAACGCTTTCGACCACAAGACGGCACTCGACGTTTTTGAGAACCGACTTAAAATTTCGAGCGCTCAGAATATCACGAATGATAATCATTCTCAAATTTAGATCAATCAAACTTCTGTAAGTTTTGCCGATATAATTCCTCGTCGGATCTCTGTTCAGCCGCTCTTCACTCCTTTGTCGTTACATGTCTTTTGCTTCTAACCCGTTGATTCAACAAGGAACAGCAACCGATCACAATGGTTTGACGGCCATCCAAGCCGACTATCTTGAGATCATCTATGAAGAGCTTCTCGTCAATGGATCAGCCCGCGGTTGCGCCATTGCCAAAGCAGCCAATGTGACGCGTTCAACCGTGACTTCAACCATGCGAGCGCTCAAAGAGATGGGCTTTATCCACTACGAGCCATACGGTACGATCACCCTTACCGAGAAAGGACTCAGCACGGCCAAGGATTTACGCCGTCGTCGTCAGGCCATCGAAGCGTTTTTCACCGATATCTTCGGTACGCCGTCGCAGATTGCCCGAGAGCTTGCCGACATGAATAAGCACGGAGCTCCGGACAAGATGGTGAGTTCGCTACAGCGTCTGACGCGCTTTATCCGAGCGCATAAGGATGAGTGGCTCGCTTGGGAACGCCAAGAGGCCTCCGAGAAACCGCACGCGTAGGACGCACTCATGTCGTCAAAAGAATCCGAGATCAACGCCGCTCTGCGCGTGCTCAACCTCCGCAAAACCTACAAAGCCGCCGCGGCACCGGCGCTTGATGGCGTAACTTTTGAGGTTGGGCAAGGCGAATTTTTCGGCCTGCTCGGCCCCAACGGCGCCGGCAAGTCAACCCTAATCGGCACCGTTGCCGGCCTCGTCAAACCCGATGCGGGAAGCGCTTACATACTCGGCCGCGACACGGTCAAAGAACCGCGCTTTACCAAAATGGCAGTGGGCATCGTGCCGCAGGAAATCATGTTCGATCCGTTTTTCACCGTAAGAGAAACATTGCGTCTGCAAAGCGGGTTCTACGGCATCCGTCACAACGACATCTGGATTTCCACGTTGATCTCAAGGCTGGGGCTTTCCGACAAAATAAACGAAAAAGTCTCACGCCTGTCGGGCGGCATGAAGCGTCGCGTTCTGATTGCACAGGCACTCGTTCACAAGCCTCCGGTCATCATTCTCGACGAGCCCACGGCAGGCGTTGATGTCGAATTGCGCCACCGCATCTGGAACTTCATGCAGGAGTTGCACGCGCACGGTCACACGATCATCCTCACAACGCACTACCTCGAGGAAGCCCAGAGCTTGTGCGGCCGCATTGCGCTCCTTAACGGCGGGAAACTGGCCGCTTTGGACACCACCAAAGCACTTTTGAGCCGCTTCTCCGGTAAACGCCTGCGCTTTACCTTGCGCTCGGGTTCATTGTCGGCAATCGCAGATTTTGTCTTCGAGCGCATCGGCCAGACCAACGACTACGCCGTGTCGTATCGCAATGACACCGACATCCTGACCGTGCTGCAAGCCCTGCAAAGCACGGCCCGCATCGATGACATTCACACGGGAGAATCCAGCCTCGAAGAGGTGTTCCTGCGCCTAACCAATTCGGACAAACTCCCATGAAACCTGTTGTGACCGACTACCGCCCGTTTGCCGCCTTCCTTACGCTTTTCGACAAAGAAGTCCTGCGGTTTCGGAAGATTGCGCTTCACGCCATCCTCGCGCCCATTCTCACGTCGATTCTTTACCTGTTGGTGTTCGGCGAAGTGCTCAAGGGCAAGATGTCCGTACTTGGCGGCGTGGACTACGTCGCCTTTCTGATTCCGGGCCTAGTGATGATGGCGCTGCTGCAAAACGCGTTTGCCAACTCGGCCTCTTCGATTCTTCAGTCCAAGATCATGGGCAGCATCGTCTTTATCGAACTGCCGCCTTTTTCAGGCTGGCAGCTTGCCGCGGCCTTTATTTCAGCATCCGTCGCGCGCGGACTGATCGTCGGCGCGGGCGTCTTTGCTGCCACTTGTCTTTGGAGCGTGCCGCCTCTGGAAAACGTCTTTTGGGTGCTCGGCTTTGCGATTTTAGGTGCCGCACTGATGGCTAGCCTCGGCGTCGTCTGCGGGCTTTGGGCAGAAAAGTACGATCAGATGGGCGCTTTTCAAAGCTTTGTGATCATGCCGCTCACATTCCTGTCAGGGGTCTTCTATTCGGTCGAGCAACTGCCGGATTTCTGGGCCAAAGCGTCGCTTCTCAACCCCTTCTTCTACATGATTGACGGCTTTCGCTACGGTTTTTTCGGTCGCAGCGACTTCGATCCCTTCATTTCGCTGTTTGTGACCGGAGGTTTCTGCGCAGCTGCTGTCGCCATTGCGACGACACTGTTTGTGACCGGCTACAAGCTCAGACATTAATTTCGTTTTTCTCGATCACAAACGTCGCATGTCGCACTGCTGCGTTATGCCGGTTGATTTCTTGCAAAAAGGCTCTCTTCCGTCAAAAAAAGGCGCCTTTCTCATATAACATTGCCATCGGGTTTTCCATTAATCGTTTAACCCTACTGATCTAGGCTTTCTGCCTCGTTTTTTGGTTCTTTTTTCCCAAGTTCGGCAATGTCTCTGCAAGAAGCAAAGAAACAGACTCAGACAGATCCCGTCAAAAAAACTTCAGGCCGCGGCGGCCATCGCCCCGGTTCCGGCCGCAAGCCTATCGAAGGCGTTCCTTACAACCGCCACATCGTCATTCGCGTATCGGAAGAGCAAAGAAGCACCTTCGTCAACCGCGGCGGTTCTCGATGGATCCGCACGCTGATTATGCAAACCCAAACCAACATGCAGGCCTTGGAAAACTGCATCGAACCGGCCGAGGATTCGGGCATCAGGACTCAAGGCGCATCAGACGTTGAGATTGAACCCACAAAAGTAAACCTCACCCAACTACCGTTGCATAACAATCAATCGACGTTTGTCGTAACCGTCAACGGCAACGCCATGGATGCCGCCGGCATCGCGCATGGCGACTCCGTTCTGATCGACAACAGGCGCACGCCCGTCACCGATGATATCGTCGTCGTTCAAATCGGCGACAAAACGCTTCTTCGACGTCTCGCATACGACGTCAAGATCAAATGTCCCTGTCTGAAGGCAGAGACCACGACGGACGAAGTTTTTGAAGATCTGTTTCCGTGGGACGAGAACCGGTGGCAATGTCTGGGCGTGGTGACGCACAGCATCCGCCCGTTCATTGAAAACCATCCGCTCAACGAAACCGGCTTCCTGCCCGGCCAATAAGTTCATCAAGCCAGTCGGTGCCGACTATAGGCGGCACCAGAACGGTCACCTCCATTGAAGTTGATGTCGCAAGGCGGTGCGCCAGTGCATAAGCGGCCGCCTGCCCCGCAAATTTGGCATCGTTGTCCGCAAACACCAACAGACGCTTGACTCCGGAAGGAATACCCATGAAATCGTGCATGTTCGTACAACCGAGCGTCGCCCAAACCGGGATGCCTCGCTTCTGATGCACCGCAATCGCCGTCTCAATGCCTTCGGCAAGCCCGAGCACATCTCCGACCTCGCCTCCGAAATGCACTGCTCCGCCTTTGGCAGCCCCTGACATCAACTTTTTCGGTTTTGGAAGATCCGCTTTCGCACCTTTCTCATCCAAGTAGGTTCGGTGCAAATTGATCACCACGCCGTGCCGATCAACCACGCGCGCGAGCATCGCCGGATGCTGCGTGACCGTACCGTCCTCGTGGTTATAGGAAAGAGCCGGATGGTAGCGCACTTCCAAACCGGCACAACTCGGCTTGAGTCCTCGACCGGCCAAGTAGGTCCAAACCGGATCACCGGGCACAATGGGATGAGCCTGACTCCAAAGCTTCATGCGCTCGCGTGCCTGCTCCTTTTCCTTGATCTGCGTCTGCGTCAGTTCCACGCGAGCATCGGCTTTTTCGCCCTGCCAAGAAATGCCGCAAAAACGCTCCACCACTTCCAGAGCTTCAATAAAACCGCACTGACAGTAGCGCGAAATCAGATCAAAACCGTCGCCCGACCCGCAGCCGCGGCAGATAAAGTTGCCTCGCCCCCATCGATCGGTAAAGGAAAAGCGATCGGTTCCGCCGCACACAGGGCACGGACGCCCCTGCTTGACAAAGTGGGAGCCATCCATTCCGCAGGAGGCAAAAATGGCCGGCCAACGTCCCTTGGCAGCACGCACGGCTGAATCGGTTCGCAGAGTCAGAGGCGTGGCGGCAGATGTCGTCATGCTAAACAGGCTTTCGAAAGTAAGCAGCCGCATCAAGGGATGCAGACTAGAAACTCATGAAATTGTTGCGGTCGTTGTTTTTCCAGGGATCTTCGGTGACTTCGATGGACTGCATGACGCCGTTGACGTCAAACTGCGGCCACACGGCCATGTCAAAGCCGCCCTTGTCGCGGAAGCGATACATCCAGGCGTGCTCGTTGACAAGATTGAACTCGTACTTTTCAGCGCACTTGCCCCACATGGCCCACACGTCGGCTTCGGTGGACTTGCCCGGCGTGAGCATATTGAAGTACTTCTCCTGCAGCCCCTGTTCGCGCGAAACAACCTTGCCTCTTTGATCAACAAAGAGCCACCAGACTTCCTGCCCGAAGGGCTGCACACTGTAGGTTAAGCGCACCGTGCCGTCTGGCATGGCCGTCTTGGCCTGCGGCTCGCCCAGATAAGCGATGACTTCTTCCTGCGTCTGCCCCATCTCGACGAGCTGCGGATGCGCGCAACCGCCCAATACGACGGCCGCACCGAACGCCGCAGCAAGCGCCGCCGCTTTCGACACAAATTTGATTCGCATTTTCAGCAGCCTTCAACGATTAATCGAAACTGTCGCCGTCGTTGAGAACCCA
>UMHG01055474.1_pt1 | contig 14014 bp, 25 predicted proteins | sample 1965471 | NCBI WGS metagenome assembly UMHG01 (sample SAMEA4836092, study PRJEB28245) | human gut metagenome | biome: gut microbiome; material: fecal sample | place: Denmark | collected 2008
AAATCTAAATAATGAAAATATCTGATTTACATAAGGCATTTAAAGTTCTCATGGATAAGAATTCAGAGGCAGTTGCTTTCGGTGGCTGCCCTGCATTCCTTCCTGAAGAAATAGATTTATTTCTTAATTAGGCTTATATAGAAGTAATATGTAATAAGTACACCGGTAACAATACTATGAAAGTAGGGTTCGAAGGTGCTGTTAAACGTATTGCTGATTTATAGAAGTTAATTAAGACAGATACTGCACAACCTTTAGTATATCCATACTCTAGCTCTAATGTGCTTACTTTATCTAATTTCTTTAAAGATAATCAAGAACTTAAGAGAATGTTCTATGTAGATTGTGTATTACACTTCAATGATGAAGTTGCTATATGTACACTTATAGATCACGAAAAGGCTAAAGGATTCCTACAGACATATAACAATATGCCTTGGATAGAAACCCCTGTAGCAGTATTAGAAGATAATACATTGAAGATATATATAGATCCTATACGTATGTCTTCTGAACAATATACAGCAGATATTACTTATATTAAATATCCTGAAACTATTAGTTATAAAGACTATAATAAGGATATTACCGAAGTACCTGATTATGTACTTAATGAAGTAATAGATAGAGCTGTAGAGATTGCTCTAGAGACTATAGAGTCATAGAGAACACAAACTAAAGTACAACTTGATAGCTTAAATGAATAATGAGCCCTAGAGAATTACAAATAGAAGTAGAGAGACGTTTACAGTTAATCAATCCTGAATTATCTTTAGCTGGCAAATTACCATCTGATACTATTATATCATTCATTAATGAAGCTATTGATAAATTCTGGAAGACTAGGTACTCTGGTTTGAATTTCAAGCAGAGAGGATTTGAATAGGATCAGAAGCGTACTGATGATTTACGTACTCTAGTTACTAAGCACACTTACAAAGATATAGATATTTCTAAAGTAAACCAAGAGGAATATACAGTTACCTTGCCTGATGATTATGTTATATTATTAGGAGATACAGCAGGTATAGCTCCAGCAGATGGAGTAATAAATAATTGCTGGGAGAAGGATGCTTTAGGTAACTACAAAATAAAGTACAGTGATACGATAGAAGGTACTATTGAAACTGTTGATAGAATCAAGGAAAATTCATTATCTGAGTATCGTCTAAAGTATACTAAAGCTAAACCAATCAGACTAATATAGGATAATACAATTACTTTGTACACAGATGGTTAGTATAAAGTATCTGAATATACTATAGAGTACTTAAAGAAACCAAGTAAGGTAGACCTTAAAACTAATCCTACTGATGAGTATACAGATTTACCTAGTCATACTCATATGGAAGTAGTTAAATTGGCAGTTTAGTTAATACTGGCTACTTTACCAAATTATAATGTATATTCTAATGAAGTAAATTCAATGGAATAACATTAACAGAAAGCGCTTATTGACGTGGAAATTAAACTTTTAAACAAGTTAGGAAAGTAGAAAGTAAGCGAAAATAGACAGAAGCGCTTAATATGTCTAATTTAAAATAACAATTACATTATATGATAACTTCAGTTCACACCGTTCTTATCGGTAAGAAATGTCCTGCTAGCTATACTACTGTAGATGCTTTGAATGCTGGTGAAGTAGCTTTGTTTGATCAGAATAAATCTATCCTTAAAACAGCAGCAGAAGCCGCTAAGGCTAGCTCACTCTATGTAGGTGTTGCAGGTGAAAAGATCAAGGTTACTATGCCTGATGGTAATGTTGCTTAGAAAGCTAATATTGAATTCTCTAATGAGATTCAGAAGAGTTCTAAACCATCTGCCGTAATCGGTCAGCATGTAGAACCTACTCAAGATAAAGTAGTTATTACTTTGACTAATGCTACTATTGTAGCTGGTCACAGATATGTACTTCGTGTATTGTATAAAGATATTGAAGCTAATAACTTCCAATTTACTCATACTTATGAAGTATATGCTGAATCAAATGAAGCACAGAAATTAGCGGGAGCTTTTGTAAAGAAAATTAATGCTCACAAGAATCGTCGTATTCAGGCTGAGAATGCTGCTGCTGTTCTCACTTTGACTGCTATGGTTAAAGATGATAATGAAGGTGTTTATTCTCTGAATGAATACTCTGTAGTAGATATGGAAGTATCTCTGTATCATACTGTTCCTGGTGCATTGCTTGCTAATCAGCCGGAAGCAGTATCTGGTGCTACTATTGCTAAGACTCCAGGTAATCCTGGTAAAGGTTTCTGGAAGCAAGTTCGTGATGCAGAAGTACGCTACATGGGCTATAAAGGTCATGTGTTTACTGGTGCATATCCTGAAGTAGAACAGGCTCGCAAAGTAGTAGAAGGTACTTCTTATGACTACGCAGTAATTGAAAATGATAACCTGTATCTGAGTAATGACAACCAATATATTAAGACTACTCCGTTGACTACGGAAGTATACTGTCCTAATATGGTTGGTTCTATCGTTGATAAAGGTATTCGGTCATTTATCAAAGGTGAAACTGTAGCATAATAAAAACAGTGTTTCAGTGTGCTGACAAGGGCTATGGGGCTAAATAGCCCTGTAGCCTTTTTTATTTAAAAGTATTAATATGAAGATAACTGGTATAACAATAGTAAAACACAACATAGTAGTAGAATTAGATACAAAGATACCTGATTCAGTAGATTCTAATTTGTATTTATACATAGACACACTGAATAACTATTCTAACAGGAGTTCAGTAAATCCTGATAAGCATTCATATAGATTATTAGTATTAGGTACAGACTATAGCTCTGATGTAAAGATTGACGAATAGAGATTATCTATAGTAATAGATTCTAATAAATTAGAAAATATGTGTATGAGTGCGTTTATTGCTACTATAGATAATTCAAGTCAATTCTTTTTCAATCAAGCTGATATATATTATAAAGAAGTAGAATTACTATGTAAGAACTGTAGTACTTGTTTAGATGATCAGCAAATAGATAGAATGATATTGTTTTTATTGAAACAAGATCTGTTAAGTTACGCTATCAATAATAACTTAATAGACGATGCAGTACAGTATTATACAGATATAGCTAGAATGCTAAATATATGTTTAGATACTAAAACTACATTCTATAATAACCACGATTGCTTTGCTTGTAATAAAACTTGTAGAAACGGAGTTTGTTCATTATGCTAATAGATGATATATATAGAATAGGTAAAGAGTATAACTTAAAAGTTAAGTACAACTCTAATCAAGGTATACCTTGTATACGTAAATGGGTTTGTGCTAATCATATTGCTCGTCTATTAGAAAGTGATTTAAAGTTTACAGATGAACAAATAGATTGTCTTAGAGCATTGATAAGCAAGTTAGTACATCCTTTGGATGAAATGTGGAAGGATACTTCAGAAACTGATGATAAAGCAATACTGCTAGAACAAAGTTTAGGAGTAGATTTAGGTATAAAAACATTCTATGACGAACTTTTAATTTGTGAAAAATGACTCCATTAGAAGAACAAGTACAGAAAAATACCACATCTATTAAGACTATATCAGATAGTCTAATACAGTATGCTAAAGATACAGACTTAGATAAGTCTAATGAGAATATATCAGCTAATACATCTGATATAGAAGAATTACGTAATAATATAGGCAGTCTACAAACTCAAATTAATCTATAGAATCGTATTGAGTAGATGAAGGATACTAATATAGTAGATGCTGCTAAATTAGACTTACTTTAGTATGATGGTAAAAGATGGTCAAATATTGCTGCTAATAAGGTAGTAACTGGCTTACTTGGTAAATTAGTTGATTTACAAGATGTATCTATTAATAATTTACGTAATGACAATGCATTAGCATGGGATAGTGAATTATAGAAGTGGACTAATAAGAACCTGAATACAGAGATATATGATGATGTATTCTTAAGTAAGATCAAGCCTGATTCTACTGCTTACGAAGTATGGTTTAAAGAATCAGCAATATTTGGTCAAGAAGGTTTTGCATCAGGTCTTACAGGATTTGGTGGTAAGATTGACAGATATGGTCATGCTGAATTTGATAGTCTTACTTTACGTAGATTCCTTGAAGTACCTGAATTGAGATATAATCGTGTAGAGATTCAATTAGGAGATAAGTGGAATGCTCCTGGCGCAGGTGTAATAGAAAGTGTAGAACAAACAGATGAATATTCAGGTGTTATTACACTGAAACTAGAAGAAGGAGAATACGGGGCTGTATCAATGGGTGACTTATGTATGGGTATATATCATTCAGAGAAGACAGATGAAAATGCTGAACACGATGAAGATGATGGTAGAGGTAATAGAAAGTTTGCGGGTTTCTATACTGTTTACTTTGAAGTTACTAACATACTAGATGCACAAAATAAGAAATTTGGTTACAAGCTTAGGCCAGTAGATGATTATTGGAATATGACGTTTCACCCATGTGCTCAAATGAACTTTGTTGCATATGGTAATAAAACTAATGTAGATCGCCAAACATCTTGTTACTCAACTCGTACTTATACACGTTACTTAGTAAACTAGAATACTTGGGATTAGAAGGCTAAGAATATTGCAATGCAATTTGGTAATCTTGATAATCTCAATATGTTTGGTTACGATATGAGAGGATATTCGGCATATCTTAATTCAGTATACTTTACCGGTACTATTACTCAAGTAAAGCCAAATGGAGAAGAGATAAGATATGCTAATGATAGAGGACCTTGGGAACCAGACACTCACTATGATTACTATGATAGAGTAAGTGTATTAGGTTACTTATGGTTATGTGTTAATATAAACGGTACCGATACTAAACCTAGCGATAGTAATCCGGATTGGTTAATGCAGGTATCTAAAGGTGATACAGGAGAAGGTTTAATAGTACGTAGGTCTGAATGGTGGCCTGGTAGACTATATTGCAATGAAAGTGAAGTATCTCCAACAGTACAACCATTGAGGTACTTAGATATTGCTTTAATTAAAGATTTAGGAACTTCTACAGGTTATAAAGCATACAAATGTATATCTACTATAGATAGAGGTCACGGACAAGGCAAACACTTATCTTCTAGTGATAACAAGCCTGGTACTCCCGGTGGAGTTGAATATTGGGAAGAATTAGCTCAGAATGTAGCTAGTATTTATACTGATTTGATTATAGCTAAAAATGCTAAATTAGACTTTATTACTGGTAACTCATTAAGAGTTGGTTATCAAACTGGTAATACTACTAATGATTTTCATGTAGTAGCAGGTATTACTGGTGAAGGTGGTAATGATAACAATTCTGTTCGTATATGGGCCGGTGCTACTGAAGAGAATAGGGCTAACGCTCCATTCTTAGTTAGACAAGATGGTAGAATGGTAGCTAATAACGCATCCATAAGGGGAGAAATAGAAGCATTATCTGGTACTATTTAGTCACTTGAAATTACAGGTGTGCTATTTGGTGGTACAGAGACAAACGGAATGAAGCTGTTCTCTAGTTATATAAAGTTTAAGGAAGGTGAAAGAGAAGCATTAATAGGTACTCCTAATTCTTTAGGTTATTCATACTTTGGTTCTTTTAAAAGTAATGCTAATGATTTTAGTACTGCATAGATAAATGATGGTCTGTACTTTGATATTACTGGTAGTTTAATTCGTAATATGGCAATATACGGCTTTGGAAGTTTGTCATTACATGGGGATGTAGTAGGTTATAAATTTGCTTATGCTACAGATCCTACTGAAAACTAGATACTGTATCAATAGTATTCAAGGACTATATTTATAGGTAGTAGCGTTAGACGTATGTGGTATGGATTACCACATCTTGATAGCGTAAAAACAAAGTTAGCCATACAAACTGTTGAATGGGCCGTTCCTGTAACATTTGTTTATAACCCACGTAGTAATCCAAAAGAATGCAATATATGGGGTAGAGGAAATAATGACAGTGATCCTAATAGACCTATATTATATGATAATAATGGTAATAGAATAGAACGGATTACTGTGAATGTAGGAGATGTTATGGATTTTCTATTAGTATATTCACAAAACAAATATTATGCAATACTTAGAAGTAGATCTATTTAATTATGAAAATAAATTTTGCACAACTAGAAACATACACAGACATTCAAAAGACAAATAAGATCTGTTTGGATGCTAGACAACAATTAGGTGAATTGATTTACGAAGCAGGTAGTGGTATTAAAGCTCACGCATTAGCTTTAAAGATTTATAATTCTGAAGGGGAAACAGAATATACAGAAGAAGAAATACAAACTCTTATGCAGTTTGTAAATCAGTACTGTAAACCTGCAATTATAGATGCTATTAATGCATTAAAAACAGAATAAGTAATATGATTACAAAAGGAATTAGGATAAGTCAGTTAGTCGAAAGGAAAGATCTCAATGGTAAAGAAATAATTCCTTTTCAAGATGGCATTCATAATGGTAAGTTAAGTATATAGTCCTTAATAGATTATATAGTGGATATATCTGATAGCGATGTAGAACTACAAGCTTTAATAAAAATATAGAAGTTTGTAGATACAGTATCAGAAATGGACTTACTGTTATATCAAGCTAAAGAAGGAGATATTTACTACTGCAAAGAAAATAAGAAACTATACGTTAGAAGTTTTAATAAGTGGGATATGTTAGACCCACTTACATCTAAAGTATATGTATTAGTAGGTTTAGACGAGTATAATAGAACTAATATCATACATCTTTGGGATGGTAATGATATGGTAGTTATGTCAGAAAGACTATTTATTGGAGAAGTAACTGGTACTGCGTATGATGGTGGTAAAGGTAAGCATTTAGCTGATATAGCTAATAGTTTACCTGATAACGTCATTAGAGAAGTTGCAGACTTTACTACAGATGGTTCAACTGTTACTTTCAACTATGAGTATGACGTTAAACAGGAATCAGGTTTGTTTGATGGTGATGCTCAAGGTAGTAAAACTATTCCATCAGCTACTACTAGTAATGCAGGCGTTATGTCTGCTACAGATAAAGTAAAAGTAGATAAGATAGTTACTGACGGAGATGGTAATAAGTATTTAACTGATAATGGTAATTATCAGGAATTAATAGAAGATACTACAGAAACTATAAAGACTACCGATGCTATACCGGTTGCAGGTGGTCCGTTAGCTGACTTACTTAACAAAGCTGGTATAAACAGTATTAGTCCTGATACAAGCATGTAGGATTTATTTGTATCTTTATTTACTAAAGAATTATGGCCTACTAATCTTGTGTTCAAAGAAGGTACAGTTAGTGCAGCTATTGCAGCTCCTTCATTTACATTAAGTAATACAGGCTTAGTAGAAGTAGGTGCTACTGTTACTATTGGGAAGACTACATTATCTGCTGCTACTATGTCTACTACAGCAAGAACATATAGTGGATTTACTTACGGTTATAGTTCCTCTAATGATAATACAAAGGATTCTTCTAATACTACTATTACAGTTAATGCTAGTAATGTAGCTTTGAATTCTGTTAATTATACTATGAAGCGTACTACTAACGGAAGTGTAGAAAATGCTACTGCTAATACTAATCATGCTTAGGTTACTTTAGATAGTAAAACATTTAAAGCTATTGAAGGTACTAATACAGTGAAAGTAGATATAACTGGACCTACAGCTAACGCTACATTTGCTTCTATGCCTGTATATTATGCGTGTAGTAACTTAGGTAAAACTAATGAAGAACATAAATCAGTAGCTAAAGATACTGTTACTAAGAGTAGCTCAACTCCTTCTAATTCCAAAACATTGAATGTTACCGGTGTATATCCTTACTATACTAATAAGGATAATATTACTACATTTGCTAAACTAGCGTTAACTACTAATAAAACATTAGATATTACATTTGTAACTGAAACAGCAAGCAATAAACATGCATTTAAGATACCGGCTAAGTTTAATGTAACTAAGATTACATTGTTGAATACACTTAGTGGTAAGTATGAAGACTATAGTGTTAGTAGGTTCTCTGTTACTACTGAAACTATAGATGTACAAGGTACTAATGTACAATATAAAGTATATACTCGTAATGATGGAACTAACGGTTCATCTTCATTTAAAATAACATTTGCTTAATTATGAGAGATAGAGGAACATTTAATTTTAGTGGTAATCTTGAAGTAAAGAAAGATGCCCCTCTCGAAGCTAGATCGTTGGTTGATTCATATGCAGATCTAGTAAAACCAGAGACCTGGACAGATGAATAGGGAGGTATATGGAAATATGACTGTATGTTAGTTTCCTGTAAAGATAGACCTGGTAAGATATATCAATTATCTCCTGGTGCTGACTATACTAGAGAAAGCAGTTGGATTCTAATAGGAGATACATCCGAACTTAATAATAAAGTACAACAGTTTATAAATAGTAAAGGCGCTCCAAATGGTTTAGCTTCTTTGAATGAAAGTGGAGTTATACCGTCAACTTAGTTACCATCTTATGTAGATGATGTAGTAGAAGTTGCTGCATTTAGTAATTTACCTAGTAAAGGTGAATCTGGTAAGATATATATAGTAACTAGTACTAATATACAATATAGATGGTCAGGCACTGCTTATGTTGAGATATCTAAATCAATAGCATTGGGTGAAACTAGTTCTACTGCATATCCCGGGGATAAGGGTAAAGCTACTACAGATGTAGTTAATTCATTATCTGATACTTTAGTTAATGACGTATTAGTAGCTCAATCTAATCAAAATTCAGTATCACTAACAATAAAGTCAATAACTAAGACTACAGCTAATAAAGATAAACAGTTATTGTTATTAGCTGATGGTGATCCAATACTACTGACAGATGGTACTCCTATACTAGTAGTAGATAGCGAAAGTGCTAGAATAGCTAGAGCTACTGAAGGTTTATATTCTCAAGCTAACGATAAAGTAATTACTATAAACCCAGCTACAACTTCAACAGCTGGAGTAATGTCATCATCTGATAAATCTAAACTTGACAGTTTAAAGTCATAGGCTGAAATAGATGAATTAGTTACCAAGCTTGATACACATATTAGTAATAAATCTAATCCTCATAGCGTTACTAAAGTTCAAGTAGGATTAGGTAATGTAGATAATACCTCTGATGCTAATAAGCCTATATCTAATGCTACACAAACTGCTCTTAATGGTAAATTTAGTGCTACAGATGGTAATGCTTTAAAGTAGAGAGTAGATAATATACCTGAATTGGTAGCTACCGATATTACTGTCGATAGTGATAACGATAGTGTAAATATATCTTTAGATAAGACGTCTATTGTAGACGGAACATTATCAGGAACAACTATAAACATTAATTCTGCAACAGCTAGTAAAGCTGGTATACTTGTACCTACTGATAAAAGCAAAATAGATAAGATTATTACCAATGGTAATGGTACTAAATACTTATCTGATAATGGTACTTATAAAGAAGTACAAGGTGGCAATGTAGACATTGAGCCTTTAAAGAAATATGTCGATGACAGTATTTCAAGCGCTCGTAGTATTGGCTACATGATGCAGCTTACAGAAATTGACGCTTCCGGGTTGGATGAAAATACATGGTATCCTGTTACTATTGCTGCTGGAGAAAGAATGAATATACGAGTAGAAGTGCTGGTATCATTAGATAGCGGTACAAAACCGTCATGGTCTACACATGAGAAAGGTTTTTCTACTCGCAAAATTTGGGAATTTGTTCCTTATGTTTGGGGGATTAATAATAGTAGTAATACTACTATATATCTATCAGATTTCAATCATGCAGATATAGACCCTGTGAGGGGTTTAGCTAATTTGAGCCACTTTGATATATGCTATGTTTTTGTACGAGGTGGTGGTAAATATCATTTTTATACTTCTCATAATGCAAAAGTTATTCTTCGTACCGATACATATACAGTAGGCGACCAAAGTGTTAGTCCAACTACTACGACCCCAAAACCTATAAATGCCTTAGATTTAAAAAATTATGGCAAAGTCATTGATGTTCCCAATGGTTCTTATTTAACGTTAAATGTAAATAGAGTAGGAGCAGAAGCGATAGACTATATAAATAACATTTTTGGGTCAAAGGACAGATTGAAAGAAGTAATTATGGATATTATTGATAATCACCAAAGATACTTCTTTCATTCCTTTAGCAGTTATTCAAATTGTATTGAACCTAATAATGTATATGCTTATTATGACGATGCAAAAAACGAATATAATCTGCAATACAATTTAAGTTATTACACCACTAATGGGCCTGTTTCTAAACGTGCCGGCTTTCTTGTAACTCCTTATAATGAAGGTTATAAGGTTGAAGTAACGGATTTGGCTACAAGCTGGAATAATTTACCTGATGTATTAAATGATACAAATGAATTTAACATAGCAGATAACAATATTACTTCTTCTTATTTCTGGATAAATTATAGACCTAGATCAGGTAGTACAACTAATGCTAAGAATATATATGTTGGAAATGGTCAAGGAAATGGTGGTTTTGGAGAAGTACATGCAGGTGGATTCTTTAAAGAATCTGATATTAGACTTAAGTCTAATATAGTTCCATTAAACCACACTTTAGAACAAATATGTAATATACCCACTGTATCCTTTGATATACGTAATAAGCATTAGATAGGTACTATTGCTCAAGATATAGAAAATGATTTTGCAGATATAGTCGATACAGACAGTGATGGTATGAAGTCTGTAGATTATTGTATGTTAGGAGTAGTGGCAGTAGAAGGCATCAAACTGCTTAAGCAAGAAATTGAAGATTTAAAGAAACAAGTGGAGGAATTGAAGAATGGTAGATAAAGACATGCTAGTTGAACCTAAATCTAGTACAGAAATGTAGAGTTGGCTAAACATTTATGGTAGAATACCAACTAAATATCTACAATACGTAAGTGTTCCAGTTACTAATGAATGTCCATCTAGATCTGAAATAAATAGTAAACTTACTCATGCTTGTACAACAGATTCTAATGAATTAGCTGACTACAGTTCTATTACGTTAAACTTCTCTGAAAGAGATATGTTAACGTCAGATTCATTAGCTGAAAATTGGGCATACAATAGTACTACACAAAGAGATATTCAATTGAAATACGGTACTACTATATTACTTAATTAGTTTGCTATTCATTAGAATATTCAAAACTATACTAGTGGATATGCTACTAAAGTTACAGGTTAGTCTCAGTACTTTGAAATATTGAGATTAGATATGGGAATAATACGTGTAAAACCTTTATACAATAATTAGACAAATACGATGAGAACTTGTACATTAGCTGTAACTGCTATGGGTAAAACTATGTATATATATCTGTCACAAGACGCAAGCCCTTTTAACTAAATAAATTACTATGGAACCTACTAATGAATTAATAACTAAAGCAGAAGCTAATGCAGAAGGATTCAGTGTTGTACCTAACAATGAATGTATGACAAAAGCTGAGTTTGTTGCTAATCTGCCAACCCCCCCCATTTCTCATATGACTTTCCATTGGGAAATAAAAGGAGCATTGTAATAATAAATGGTAGCATTGCATCTAAAACTATACAGATAAATGATGATACAGTAGTACTTAATCCTAAAGATGTATGGACAAAATCTTATTATGACACTACTCCAATAGATGTAATTACACAAACAAATTTAGGATTCAGAATGATTCATTCAGAAGGTAATTCTAAAGACAATAATTCACAATGGATTTTTCCTGATGAACATTTAAATGCACAAGCTGGAAACTATTTACTAACTGTCTCACAAACACATGAACTTTATCTAGTATCAGTATTTTATATTACACAGTAAACAATAGAAATAATGAAATATTTTACAATTGAGGAAATGACAAAGTCACCTACAGCAAAAGCTAACGGTATAGACAATACTCCTTCAGAGGAAGGGGTATTAAAGCTATAGAAGCTAATAGAGGCTGTTTTAGACCCTTTAAGGGAATGGTATGGTAAACCTATCAAAGTTAACTCAGGGTATCGCTGTGAGGCTTTAAATAAGGCTGTAGGTAGTAAAGCTAAGAAGAGTTAGCACCTATACGGCGAAGCAGCTGATATTACTGTAGGTAGTAAGACAGAGAATGAGAAATTATTCAACTATATTAAAGATAATCTTCCATTTGATCAGTTAATTAATGAATCAAACTTCTCTTGGGTACACGTATCATATAGAGAAGGGAGATTACGTAAACAAGTACTAGCGCTATGAAAACAATCCTATATCAGCCTTTATTTATAAATCCTTAGGCATACTTTGTATTTCCTTAGTTGTATCATATAGAGAAGGGAGATTCCTATATTGAACCTGCTAATATTACTGGGTAGCTTATTATAAATGATTTAACCAAAGTCTTAACTTCAACTCCTACATTAAATGTAGTATAGGATACTAATTAGGTTGATTTTGGTTTATTTAAAGGTAAACATATACGCATTAGTCAATATACTAATATAGGCGCTGTAGTATTAGGTGAATGGTATATACCTGGTACACCTACACCACCTGAACCTGAACAACCTGATTGGTTTAAGGAAAGTATAGTTGCTTGGTATTCTCCTTATCGTAAGCAGGGTATGACGAATTTCGATGTTATTGAAAGTTATGCTGAGGATTTTACAAGACTTAATTATTATGAACATAGAGGTACTATTGATAGAACTCCTAATAAAATTGTTATAACTGAATCTAAAACAGATATTTTAAATATAATTGAAAATATTAATACTTCTACTAATGATATAGTTATTAAAGTTACTGGCGTTAGTGAAGAACTTAAACTATTTGTTCAAGATATTAATAGTGTTAGACAATATATTAGCAAAGATGGCGTTTATAAATTTACCAATAATGTCTATCAGTTTTTTGGTTTTGGTATTAATAAAGTAATATCTGGCATTAATGTTGTTATTGAACAACTTCCTACTTCTATTCTAAAAGACTTTAGCGGTAATAAACATGATGCTTATCTTTATGGTTTTAAAGGTAAATTGAATAGTGGTGTTGGTATTTATGCTCAAGATTTTAAGAATTGGAATTATGGTTCAACTATTAATAAAGATATAAGTACAAAATCTTATAACAAGCTTCATATAGTTAAAAAGAAAGCTGATAATTGGTTTGGTTTTACTATTGGCATTCCAAAAAATAATTATTATAATCAATCTTATAAACTTAAATTTACTATTAATAAGAAAATAGATGATATTAAATTTAATGTAGTTAGTACTGATGGTAATTTACAATCTACGCAAGTTTATTCGGTTAATATTAATAATGGTAGTGTAATCGACGTTCCTATTGTTAGTGAAGAAATTTTCAATAATAAAGAAGAAAATCATATTTATTATGATTTCGGAACGAATAAGGATATTGAAATTGATGTTGAATTGATAGCGAATTATCCTAATCAACTTTGTTATGATGGTAAATCTTATGCAGTTGCTTATGATATGCCTATATTAACGGATTACACGGTGATTGCGGAGAGGACGTGGTTTGAGAGACAAAATAGAGCTTGTTTCTTGTCTAAAATTACTACGAGTGGAACTGGAGCTTTTGGATTTGAATTTTATAATGAATATAATGAAGATGTAACTTATAGTTTTGGTCGTGTGAACAATGTAGAGCAATTTAAAGACGGTATAACCTATCAAATAACAAATTCATATAATGGAATAGTGAAACTTGATTACATTGTTAATGGTAAAGATAATGCAGAGTTGTATATTGGGAAATTACGTCCTTCTGAACGTCCTGCTTTTATCGGCTGTCACGGCGATATTCTTCTATTCAATCGTACTCTTACTGATGACGAATTAGATTTAGTTAAAGAACATTTCTTTGGTATTGTTCGTATTAAAGATGCTATTTTAACTACTGATAAAAAATATTTAGCTCTTACTAATAATAATTATATTAAACTTTATAAATAAAATTATGG
>UMHG01011140.1_pt1 | contig 13823 bp, 12 predicted proteins | sample 1965471 | NCBI WGS metagenome assembly UMHG01 (sample SAMEA4836092, study PRJEB28245) | human gut metagenome | biome: gut microbiome; material: fecal sample | place: Denmark | collected 2008
TAATAACCGCACCTTACACATTTTTGTTGCCTAAAGAGCTTTTTTATCCGTAATAAAAATATATCTCGGTTTGGTACGGCAATTGCAGTATTACAAAATACATAAAATCAGCAAATCCAAACAAACAGGCTGATGAATTTTTAAAGTATTATGAAGAAAATTTTTAGTGTTGTCAAAAAGATACTAAAATATATTGAAAATGATAATGAGTGTTTTTATGTTTAAAAAAGTTGTTTGTACAATAGTGAGTACTTTATGTATCCTTTTTTTATTATCCGCCTGTGATCCTTCGATTGATGATTATGAATCTTATAAAAATCTTAAAGTAGGAGAACATTTTTCGGTTAACCGTGATGGATATGCAGTCAAAATAAACGATACGCTTCTTGTTTGGCACAACCTTGCTGATGGCGAAAAGGATTGTGTTAAAGTCATTGATAAAAATATGGTTGACTCAAGCGGAATGATAGAAGGTGAGGATGTTCTGAACGGTTCAAAAGAACTTCTTGCTGATAAAATTAAGAATTGCTATTCTTCAAATGATTATGTTATAATGGAGTTGTTAAACAATGATACCATTATTATGGCCGATTGCAATAACAATTTCAAATATTCTAAATTTAATAATTTGAAAAGCACAGGAATTGATTACAGTAAATTTAATCACATATCAATCGTATCAATCGACTGATTATTTATCTTTTCGGAAAGAAATCTATTATGAATAAATACTATTACATCATAAATTTGTTTGATTCAATAGACAGATTGTTTTTAAATATCTATAGTACCCCTGCATACTTTCTGTCAAAAATCAGTTTTGTTATCATATAAAATTAGTTTTTAATAGGAGGAATAGTTTTGAATAAGTTTAAAGCTATATGTGAATCGGTGAGTTATTTTTTTATTTTTTCATTTACACCAATAATATGTGCATTAATAATTTCATTTATATATGTATGTTTTAGTAAAATAAATTTAAATCTCCCTCAAATGTCAACCTATGTTATGGAGATAATTGCTTGTTCATTAATTATGATTATTTTTTATTTTATTTTAAAAGTAAAGAGATATGATTTTGTTGATAGTATAAAACCAAATAAAATAACTCTGCGTTCGGCATTGCCTTTTATTCTTTTAGGATTATCAGTATATTTTATTTTTATAATTCTATTAAATTGTATACCATTCTTTCAGGGAGAAGATACTGTTTCAAATACAAATGATTTGCACAAATCAGTCAATGGAATAAATGTAGTTTTTTTGTTTGTAGCCAAAAGTATATTAGCTCCAATTGTAGAGGAGGTTACATTTCGTGGCTTAATCTATTCAAAACTAAAATTGGCTTTTCCAATATGGGTATCATCACTTTTAGTTTCGTTGACTTTTGGTGTTATTCATTTTTCATCATCTATATTCACAGTATTGTCAGCAATTTTATTGAGTTTGATTTTTAATTACCTTGTTGATAAATATAATTCAATAGTACCTGGTATACTAATACATTCAGCTTATAATTTTACAGTTACATTTATACGATATAATATTAGATATTTTGATTTTGCGACGTATGAAATTCCGATTATGGTCGTTTCAATTCTAACTTTTATCTTTTCTATAATATGTATTATTTTTAACACTAAGAAATTAAGTAGTAATTAGGGGTGAGAAGCAAGTGAAATTAAAAATACTTGGTTCTGTGTCAAGATTTAGCACAAAATAAAATGAGAAGTTTTGCCAACTAAGCTGCTGGCAGAGAAGATACCCTCTCAAACAATTTTTCAAAATCATTAGGAGACATATAGTCGCAGTGGCTGTGAATCCTAATGGTATTATAAAAGGTTTCAATATACTCAAATACAAGCCTATAGGCATGTTTGTAGTTAATGATATGAAATCTGTTAAGCCATTCTCTTTTGATTATGGTTGAGTTCATTCTTTGGACAGATAATCCCAAAACCGATATTGATAAAATTAGTCATTATATTGGTATCCAACCAACTGAAAAAAAGAGAATGGGCGAGATGAGGTGTTTTACATGACGGAAAACAATAAAATAGACTTTGAAACTATAGATTACAGTAAAGTCAATCCGAAAAAGTTAAACGGCAACAAACGTATTGTAAAGTCATATTTGATATATTTTGCTTTTGATGTTGTACTGACAGTTGCTATATTCTTGCTCACATTATTTAAACTGATTGATAGTTCTGATAACACGGTAAATACTGTGATATTTATATTAAGCGGAATATTGTGTTTGTGCCTTTATGCTAATAATTATTATAAATCGAAAGATTGGCGATTCTATGAGAGCCTTCGTTCTGATACGCTTACAAAACTGATTGCACTATTCTTTGTCATAAATGGTGTGTTGCTGCTTTTGACATTTAATTTAGCGGGTGTACATATTTCAATAGTAGCATCATGGGGCGGCGCATCATTATCTATTCTAATTAATAATATAGTTGCTTATTTAGATGACTTAAACAAAATGTACACAACATCGAAATATGATACGGCTATAAAATTTTTGAAATTTTGGTCAGTATTTATATTGTTTGCTATGTTTGCATATGGTTATTCAAGCATTGGCAGATATGAATATATGACTTTTAGATAAAGAAAATATTAATAAGTATTGCTTTTTACAATGTCTATTGATACAATACAATCAGAATATGTATTTTCATTGCGTAAGAAGCGTATATACAAAAAAAGACCGACTTCAAAATCAAATTTGAAATCGGTCTGTAAATTTTAAAAATATCCGAACGGAATTTGTACTATTCGATTACATCTTCGGCTATAACAGCTTCCTGTCTTTTTGTAATCTGATGGTCTTCATGCAAAACAATGCAGTATGTAACAGTTGATATGAGTGTAAGAATAAGTACAACCGCAATAAGTCTTTTGATGTATTTGCCTGTCCTTATTTTCTTGACAACATAGGGAATCCCCGTTGCTGAAAAATATTGCGAAACAACATCAATCGGACTTCCGTAATTGTTGTACAATTCTTCCTTAGAGGTTATACCCTCTTGCTCACAAAAATCCGCAATATCATTGCTCAGATTCTTGATATACTCCCGTTCCTGCTTGCTTTTAACAGGGAAAACCGTTTTTATTTCCCTAATATATTCCTTGCAAACTTTATTGTTCATTGCCCTTGTCCTCTTTTAAAATATTTAAAATACTCTCTACACCGCTGTAAGCATTATGAAAACTTTCCAAAAGGTTTTCATAATATGCCCGACCTTCGTCCTCAATATGATAATAAATTCGTGTGCGTTTTTTGCCGACAAGCTTTGAATATTCGCTGATTTTTCCTTCGTTAACAAGCTTGTAGGTGACTGCGTAAACGGTGTTCTGAGATATGGACAGGCATCCGTTTGATTTTTCTTTTATGAATTTTACAATTTCATACACATAACTGTCATGCTCACACAAAATGGCAAGAATCAGTATGTCCGTAATTCCGCTGAAAAAATAATTTTGTTTTCCCATAGATACCTCCCGATATACATTATACACACTTAATCACTAAAAATCAATCTAATACATTCAATAAGAATTTAATATGAGCAGTTATTACAGCAAAGCCTTTTGTTGCCGACATTTTAATTTTTTCGTCAATAGTATTCGAAAGAACGAATTGCAAAAGTTGAAAAATACATAAAAATTCAACCGATTACTTTTGCACTTTTTCTCGCATCGGCAGTTTTGATATTTGCATTTTGACAGTAACAAACTCTACAATAAAATAGGGTGGAACAACTGCTGTAAGGAGGCTCGAAAGAGCCTCTTTTTTAATGCTTGAACAGAATACAAATTTATTGTGATGACAAACCGCTTTACAGCTATGTAAAATTTTTATAGAGATATAATGATGAAATAAAAAATATCGAAATAAGAATAAACCTCCTGCACAGAGTAAAATCCGTTGCAGGAGGTTTTGTTGTACGAAAAATTATATGGGCTTAATTATTGGCATATTTGTTGGAATCTATATGTAAAATTTACAGAACCTGAAAATATGCATTATTGATACTTTGTCGGGACAGGGCACACATCAGTTCTTGCTGTTTGCAATTGCCTGATCAATCAACTTTTGCAGCTTTTCAGACTGCTTTTCGGAGGTTATTGCACCGACAATCGGTTCTCCCACAATATTACCGTTTTTATCGACAACATAAGTTGTGGGGTAGGAGTACAATCCGGATGTGAATTCTCCGGCTTTACTTTTTGAATCAAACCAAATGTTTTTGTAGGTCACACCCTTTTTTGCCAGAATATTCTTTGCGTCAGAGATAGCCGTTTTGTCACCGTCAAGTGTAAATGAATTGATTCCTACTACTGCTCCGCCTTTTTTTGCAAGCTGTTTATTCAGAGCTTCCAGGTCGGCAAGTTCTTCCACGCAGGGATTGCAGGTGGTAAACCAGAAGTTTACTACAGTAACGGTATTTTTTGCAAAAAGCGTACTGCTTTTAACTTCGTTTCCGTCAAGATCCTTGCCGTCAAATGTCGGGAATTTCATCAGATTATCCTTTTCGATGGGCTTACCGTTTTCAGCCGGAACGCTCATATCTCCATCGGACGGTTTTTCTCCGCATCCGGGAAATTTTTGTTCCAAAACTGTCAGCTTTCCTTCAATTTCCTTAATCTCTTCGGCGCCTTCATTAAGCAGCTTCAACTCATCTGCACTGAACTGATCCTTGATACCGTCAATCGTTTTCAGAAGAAAATCACCGTAGTTTCCGCCGTCCTCAATCTTCGCCATACCCTTATCGGCTGAAAGAAATACCTTTTCCCAAAGTTTGCTGTTTTCGGAAAGAATAGCATTTTCCTGTGCCATCAGTTTTTGATGCAGGTCGGCGGCCTCGTCTTTTGTTTTCGGATTCACAGCTGTCAGCATAGCCGTTTCGCTTTTCTTATTTGCAGTAGTATTCGTCGTATTGCCTTTGGCTGTGCCACAGGCGGCAAAGCTTAACAACATCATCAGGGCAGTCAGTAAGGTTAAAATTTTTGTTGTTTTCATGGTGTTTACTCCTTTTCTGTTTCAATTTCTGTTTCAATTTTTTGTTTTGCTGTTTCCGCTTTTTCAGCGGGACAATCATTTTCTTTTCCTTTGCCAAAGCCGTAGCGAAAGCTGACCGCCTTGGTAGGACAGGCACGGATACACTTACCACAGCGTATGCATTCGGTGTGGTCGGGAGTTTTGGTTACATCTACATCCATCTTGCATACTTTGGCACACTTTCCGCAGGAAATGCATTTGTGTTTGTCTACTTTCATTCCGAAAAGCGACACCTTGTTAAGCAACGCATAAAATGCACCGAGAGGACACAGCCACTTGCAGAACGGTCTGTAGAAAAGTACACTCAGTACGATTACCGCAATCAATATGCCCAGCTTCCACGAAAAGAGCGTACCCAGTGCTGCACGGATTCCCGAATCAATGGCGGCAAGAGGGATTGCTCCCTCGAGTACTCCTTGAGGACAAAGATACTTACAGAAAAAAGGATCTCCCATACCCACATCGTTTGTAATGAGCATTGGCAGCAAACCTACAGCAAAAAGCAAAACTGCATATTTTATGTATGTCAGCGGCTTCAGCTTTTTAGTGGAAAGCTTTTTTGTCGGTATCTTATGTAACAGTTCCTGAAGCCATCCGAACGGACACAAAAAACCGCAGATAAAACGCCCGAGCAGAACTCCTATCAATATGAGGAATCCTGTGATATAATATGAAAAACTGAATTTTGACGAACCCACCACAGCCTGAAACGAGCCGATTGGGCATGCACCCGATGCCGCAGGGCAGGAATAGCAATTCAGTCCCGGAACGCAAACAGCCTTTCCTTTGCCTTGATAAATTCTGCCCTTTAATAAATTCGGCAGATGAATATTACTCAGCAAAGTTGCTCCTGCTTGAATAAGCCATCGAAAGCGTGAGAGAAACTGCGATACACCGCCTCTTTTTTTCTTCGGTTCTTTGTTATCCAATTCCCACACACTCCAAACACAGCCGGATTGCCTTGCTTAGCACGGTTTCTGCCTCTCCACGCAGAGCTCCGTAACACAGCATCGTAATTCCGCAGATAATCAGTACGATCTGAAATACGGCTTTTTTCTTTCGAGTCAATTCGGTCACTCCTTTCTTTTGTGCTCTCATTGTAGCACATAGGATGTAAAATCCCTGTTAAGAACGAAAACTTAACAAAAACTTTATGTCTGAGCGATATAATGATATAATTAAATTATCAAAGAAATATGAAAACACAACAAGGAGAGTTTCTATGCGTATTTTAGTAATTGAAGACGAGCGTGCGCTGTGCGAGACAATTGTTCGCAGCCTTAAAAGATTGGCATACAGCGTTGATTTTTGTTATGACGGAAACAAAGCAAATGAGTTGCTCGGAATAGAAAAGTACGATCTTGTTTTACTTGATCTGAATTTACCCGGTGCAGACGGGATGACGGTACTGCGAACTCTGCGACAAACCGACAGAGATACCGGAGTGTTAATTCTTTCGGCACGCTGTGAGGTTGCCGATAAGGTGGAGGGGCTGGATGCCGGAGCAAACGATTACCTGACAAAGCCTTTTCATTTGGAGGAGCTTGAGGCAAGAATACGCAGTCTGACTCGCCGGCGGTTTACACAAAACAATGTTGTTTTGAACTGTGGAAAGGTTGCTTTTGACACCAAAGCCCGTGTTGCCGTTGCTGACGGTCAGGAGCTGTCACTTACCCGAAAAGAAATCGGAATACTTGAATATTTACTTCTTAATCAAGGTCGCCCCGTCAGTCAGGAAGAACTGCTCGACCATGTTTGGGATAACAGTGTTGACAATTTCAGCAATTCAATAAGAGTACATATTTCTGCATTACGAAAGAAACTGCGTGCGGCACTCGGCTATGACCCGATTCGCAATCGCATTGGTGAAGGATATGTTATGGAGGAAGAAAAAGTATGAAAAAGCTATCCTTGCAATGGCGCATAACTCTGATGACAGCACTTCTTATCGGAGCCACCTGTATTTTTATGAATGTTCTTATCGGCTATTCCGGCAGCCATTATATGGATTCCATAGGCTCTTATGTTACAGGTTACGGTGATACGGACAAAGGAGAACCTGACTTTTTCGATCCCGAACACGAAAAGCTTGATCGTGAATTGACTATTGTAATTAACGGAGCACAGGAATCCTTTATCGCTACCAATTGGTATATTACGGCGGCGGCAACATTGTTAGGCGGTGTGCTTGCGTATTTTTTAAGCGGGCATGCACTGAAGCCTCTGCGTACTTTTACCGCTCGGGTTGAAAAGGTTCAACCTAACAATTTGACGGATATGAAGATAACCGAAGATGTTCCGCCTGAACTGAGACAGTTTGTCAAGTCGTTCAATCGGATGCTTGACCGTCTTGATGAGGGATTTACCGCTCAACGACAGTTCACGGGAAACGCCGCACACGAGTTGCGCACGCCGCTTTCGCTTATGCAGGCACAGCTTGAACTTTTTTCGGCAGAGCATCCCGAGGTATCGCCTGAAACGGCGGAGTTCCTGCGATTGTTGCGTGAGCAGACCGAACGAATGACGCAGATGACAAAAACCCTGTTGGAAATGAGTGAGCTTCGCACAGTATCGTGTGCCGACCGCATAGAGATAGGACCTATGGTAGAAGAGATTTTCACTGACCTTGCACCCCTTGCAGAGAAGAACAATGTTACACTTGAAAGCACGGGCGACGCTGTTATGACAGGTAGTGACACGCTGATTTACCGTTTGTTATACAATCTGACCGAAAACGCTATACGCTACAACCGTTTTGACGGTACAGTGAATATTACCGTAATGCACAAAGACAATCAGCTTGTTATTACGGTTGCGGATACCGGCTACGGCATCCCCGAACAATACAGAGAAAGTATTTTTCAGCCCTTCTTTCGTGTGGATAAATCCCGAAGCAGAGAATACGGCGGAGTTGGATTGGGACTTTCTTTGGTGTGGGAAATCGTTGCACTGCACAATGGTAAAGTTCGTGTGGAAGAGAGTTCGGAAAAGGGTACTGCTATAGCAGTAAAGTTTCCGACAGATGTGATAAAAATTTAATATTTTGCGATTTTTTCTTAATTAATTGTTGAAATTGCCGTAGCTCTGTGCTATACTATAATTAATTAATCGATTAGTTATCAAAAGGAAGCGGATATTATGAGAACAACAGAGGAACAGCACAACGAGCGTAAGAGGGAAATAATGGAAAAATGCTTTGAATGCTATGCTGAAAATGGATTGACAGGTACGGGCATCAAGGCTTTGGCGGCAGCGTGTGGCTGTACAACGGGAAATCTGTATTCCTATTTCAACAGTGTTGATGAACTGATTATTGAATCAACTGCATACTGTATGGAAAAGGTCGAGGATGATTTTATGGAAAAAGCTCCCACCGACCCGAAGGATGTTGTCCGATTTGTGAAAGAGGTTCCGTATTGGACCGCAAAGAAGCACGGCAAGAAATATCGCCTGATGTATCAGGTCTATACCCATCCGAAATATATTGAGCACGGCAAGAAATTCTTTGAGGGGGTAAATGAGCGCTATACCGAGTATGCCAAGCGGCTTGAGCCGAAAATCGGCATTCCGTACACGGTGATTACACCGCTGATTTTTATATTTGTCCGTGCCTGTGTACATTATGCTATGTTTGAGGATGAATATTATTTAAAAACCCAAATGGAGGTCTTAAAACAGGGTGTTGCCCTGTTTGCAGATAAATACCGTTCACAATATTTGAGAGGAGGCAATGACAAATGAAAAAACGAATCTATGGTATTACTACCGCACTCTGTCTTGTGCTTTGCATCATACTTTGCATTGCATTTGCTGCCGTATGCAGCAAGGCGGAAAATAGCAAAACCCTGTTGCCGGAGGTACGAAATAACGGCACAGCAATCCAATGGAGAGATACCGCCGAAGAGGAATGGCACGATCTTGTAGCTGTTAACACGCTCAGAGGTGCTGACGGTAAAAACGGTCTTGACGGCAAAGACGGTACTGACGGCAAAGACGGTACTGACGGTAAAAACGGTCTTGACGGCAAAGACGGTCTTGACGGCAAAAACGGCACTGACGGCAAAAACGGTACTGACGGTAAAAACGGTCTTGACGGAAAGAACGGTGCTGACGGAAAAAACGGCTCTGACGGCAAAAACGGTCTTGACGGAAAAGACGGTACTAACGGAATAAACGGTACTGACGGAAAAGACGGTCTTGACGGTAAAAACGGTCTTGACGGCAAAGACGGTACTAACGGAATAAACGGTACTGACGGCAAAGACGGTATTGACGGTAAAGACGGCATTGACGGCAAAGACGGTACTGACGGTAAAGACGGTATTGACGGAAAGAATGGCGTTGACGGCAAAAACATAGAGGTACAAAGAACAACAGAATATATACAGTGGCGCTATGAGGGAGAAGACTGGCAAAACCTTGTTGCAATTTCCGATATAAAAGGACCTACAGGGCAGAACGGTAAAGACGGAGCAAACGGAAAAACACCGGAGTTCCGTGTGGATGAAAACAATCTTCAATGGCGTTATGTCAACGATGAAATATGGTTAAATCTTTACGATCTTTCAAATTTGAAAGGTCTTGACGGAAAAGACGGAATCGACGGAAAGAACGGTGTCGATGGTATTGACGGCAAAAACGGTGATACGCCGTTCATCGGTGAAAACGGCAACTGGTGGCTCGGAGTGACCGACATTGGTGTAAAAGCCGCAGGCGTTGACGGTGAAAAAGGCGACAAGGGAGATAAAGGAGATGCCGGAGAGAACGGTAAGGACGGAACAAACGGAAAAACACCTGAGTTCCGTGTGAATGAAAATAACTTACAGTGGCGTTATGTCGGCGATGAAACATGGCTTAACCTTTACGATCTTTCAATTTTGAAAGGGCTTGACGGCGCAGACGGTAATGATGGTATAAACGGTAAAGACGGTGTTGACGGTAAGGACGGAACAAACGGACAAAACGGCTCTGACGGCAAAGACGGCAACACCCCGTTCATCGGTGAAAACGGCAACTGGTGGATTGGAACGACCGATACGGGAGTAAAAGCCACAGGAGTTGACGGTGAAAAAGGAGACAAAGGAGACACCGGTGAAAAAGGCGAAAAGGGTGACAAGGGAGATAAAGGCGACAAAGGTGATGCAGGTCAGAACGGCAGCTGTTCGGGATATTTTTACGGAGAGGCAAACGCTCCAAGGACAGTACTGAATAACAGTCGTGTCAATATTTCTGTCTACGAAAAAATAAACAAGGGCGGCTTGATTTCATCCTACAGAAATAATATTACCCTCAAAAAAGGACATATTTACAATGTCTGCTTAAGCGGTTCTCTCGAAGTTGGTTCAAACGAATTTAACAACAGCGGCAATTACTCTATTCAGATGACAGACGGTTATGATGACGATCTGTGCAGGGAGCTTACACGAATAAAAAGAGACGGGGCAAAAATACCGTATACCAATGATCAACATTCCTTTAATTTCAACAGAATGTATGATGCGTCAAATAAAGACATTACATTGCAGTTGTGGTTTGAAAATTCGGCATACAATACTTATCTCGGTGGCTTCAGAGGCACTATTACAATAACCGCTCTTGATTAAATTCATATAACGGAGGTGGCGAAAAATGAAAAAACGAATACTTAGTATCCTGCTGACTTTATGCATGACGCTCTGCCTTACGCCGATAAGCGTATTTGCCGAGGAGGTTGGGACAGAGGGCTCTGCTGCGATACAGCTTGGTGCAGATCCACTAAGTGTGTTAAGTAAAAATGTAAACACAGCGACCGCACCGACTGTGTATTTCGGGCAAAACCATGAAAATAATCCCGCTGCATGGCGAGTTATCGGCTATGACGGAAGCGGTGTTACAAGCTCAAAGGGGGATATTACCCTGCTTGCGGCAGGCGCTATGGGGGTTATACCATTTGTCGATGCCATATTAAACAACGAATACGCACCGAGTAATTTGAAAGCCACAATAGATGCGCTTGCGGAAAAGCTGACGACAGAAGAAAATGCTGCCGTAAAGAAACGGACGCTGACAAGCGGAAGTTACGACGGAGAGAATACCGACTGTGTAGCGGGAGGGCAGGTGGATAACGCTGTATTCTGGCCACTTTCCGCAAAAGAGGCTATTGCTGTAAACAACGATCTGCGTGCCTTGAATCCTGCACATCCGAATTGGGTGGATAGCGGTTGGTGGCTGCGCTCCCCCGGCTCCGATAAATATCGTCTCGCCGTCGTGCGTAGTGAGGGTTCTGTCCAATACTCTGGGTTCTCTGTCCTCATTTTCAATAATCATCGGACTGTTCGTCCCGCTTTTAACTTAAATCTGAACTCTGTCCTTTTTGCATCTGCCGCCGTGGGCGGAAAGCCTGACGGAGGATTGGCAGAAGTTTCCAAATACAGCGGAAACGAGTGGAAATTGACGCTTTTAGATAGTAGACGCAATTTTGCTGTAACGGAAAAAACTGTCAGCGCCGCCCCCGACGATACCGTTACGCTGAATTACAAAGGGGCGACCACAGGGAAAAATGAATATATCTCTGTCATCCTGGCGGATAACAACGGCGCACAGTATTACGGCAGAGTAGCACAACCTACTGCCAAAAGCGGAACGGTTGAAATCAAAATCCCGTCTGACATTGCACCGGGCGACTATACCATGAAGGTATTCAGCGAGCAGTATAACGGTGACTGCAAGACCGACCTTGCAAGTGCTTTTGCGGATGTCACGCTGACGGTGGAAAGTCAGCCTGACGAGCAGTTTACCCTCGCCCCTGGTGGCAGATACTATTTTGACCTTTCGGCGATGAACATCCCCGGAACGGTAAACAGCAATCTGCCGGACAGCACCCTGCATTATGTGCCTTTTACCTATGCAGGCACGGTCAACGCTTATAAGCTCACATCGGAAATGGCAACCACCGAGGAGTATGCTCAGAAGAATAAATATCCCCACAGCCTATTCATTGCGGACTATGCCGTAACGCATACGGTAAGCTGGGATGACCTGAATACCGCAGGTCTGATTTTCGGCAAAAATTATGCCAGCGGCGGCGTGGACTATACGCTGCGTGCGCCGTCCGTGGGAAGTGATAACAGAGGCTCGGGTGATTCAGAACGCGGTACGCCCCAAAGCAACGAATGGGACAGGATACTGGACAAGGACAGCGGCTACATCAAAAACTGGAATGGCATATTTTCGTGGGGGCAGGACACAACAAGATACAACTCGTCGCTCCGTGCGATTCGCGGGTACGATTCGGGCCGACGCTGGAACGACGACGATGCTACGGACTTCCTCCCGCTCGTCAGTTTCCGCCCCGTGCTTGAAATCCTGAACCCTGACACACTGAGCTCTGACGGACTGAAGGTCGTTACCCTTGACCTTGGCGGCGGAACGCTCGGCGGCAGCTCCGAGGATATTCAAATCATTGTGAAAAACGGCAGCGAGTTTACCGCGCCTGCGTCCGACGGCATGACCCGCCCGGACGGAAATACAGGCAGCTACTTCATGTGGCGCGGAAGCAACGGTAAGCTCTACGCGCCCGGTGCCAGTGTTCCGGCGGACGTTACCAAGCTCACGGCGCAGTTTGCTTTATCAGAACAGTTTTCCCTTACCCCCGGCGGCAGATACTATTTTGACCTGTCGGCGATGGATATTCCCGGCACGGCAAACAGCAATCTGCCGGACAGCACCCTGCACTATGTGCCCTTTACTTATGTGGGCACGGTGGATGCATATTCGTTGAAAAATGAAGCCGACAAGGATACCACCCCTTACGAGCACAGCTTGTTTATTGCAGATTATAACGTGAAATGTTCTTTGCAGCGGGAGACGTTGGCAGAAATGAACCTGATTTATGGCCAGACCTATACAGCGAGTAACGTGAACTATACGCTCCGCGCCCCATCTGTTGGAGACCATCACCGTAATGAAGGAGAAGGCTCTGGTCTTGCACCAATTGACAATGAATGGGATACGATCTATCAGAAGTCAGCCGATTATATCAAAAACTGGTATAAAATGCGCTCTTTCGGCCAGGATATAGGTACTGGGAATGTCGAGGGATGGTATCTATCTCGTGGTGGACACTTCGCTGCACAGGCTACATTTTGGGCAAGGCCAACCCTTCCGGAGCGGGACGCTGGTTTCCGCCCCGTTCTTGAACTGCCGACAGATCTTGCCGCTGACAGCCTAAAGGCGGTTGAGCTGCGGACGGGTAAATTTATGCCCGGCGAGCAGCAGAACTGGATCAACATTATCGTGAAAAACGGCGAGAGCTTTACTGCACCCTCTGCCGAAGGACTGCCCCGCCCGGACGGCATTTCGGAAGACGCGCAGCTGTATTGGTCGGATGAAAATGGGAACTGCTATAAACCCGGCGATACCGTACCTGCCGATGTTTCCATGCTTTCGATCACTGGAGACTATGAGGTGATTTACCTCCCCGGCACATACGGCGCCGGCAGTGCGGTGACGGATATGAAACCCCACAACAATATTCTTACCCTGCGCGGCGCTTTGTTCACCCGCGTGGGCTACACGCAAGTAGGCTGGTCAACCGTTGACGGAGGCGAAAAGGTATATGACTTTAAAGATATTTATACCAAAAACGAGGCGCTGACGCTCTATCCCGTGTGGAATACGAATAAATACACAATAACCTTTGATACCAACGGCGGCAGCGAAATCGCACCCATTACACAGGATTACGGTACAGAAATTACCGCCCCTG
>UMHG01039248.1_pt1 | contig 13731 bp, 10 predicted proteins | sample 1965471 | NCBI WGS metagenome assembly UMHG01 (sample SAMEA4836092, study PRJEB28245) | human gut metagenome | biome: gut microbiome; material: fecal sample | place: Denmark | collected 2008
ATTCATTTAAAAATACCAAAGAGTTTTGCTCACTTCTGGAGGTAGAAACACCTATCAATATATCATTTTCCCTGCATTTTTTTAGAGCTGATAACGTTCTAGTTGATATTGTTTTGTCACTCTGTAATAAAGTTCCGTCTAAATCAAATAAAAGAAGTTTGCATTTCTTCATATCATTTTTTCCTTTTCATTCTTCTGAATAATTACATTTGCATCAATTACTCTCCCCACAAATAGAGCCAAACTAGAGCCATTTGATAAAACAAATGCCGGAAGCCCGCATAAATTACAGGCTTTCGGCATTTCAATCCGTTATTCAAACTCAATCGTCCCAGGCGGCTTACTGGTAATATCATAGAAGCAGCGGTTTACCCCCTTCACTTCATTGATAATCCTGCTCATAACCTTCTGTAACACCTCGAACGGTATATTGGCAGCTTCCGCTGTCATGAAATCAACCGTATTGACCGCACGCAGTGCAACCGCGTAGTCATACGTTCTCTCATCGCCCATGACACCCACGCTTCGCATATTGGTGAGCGCGGCGAAATACTGGTTTGGCATCCACTCCGGTGCCTCTCCATGCTCTTTGCGGTATTCCTCTACCGCGGCATCCACTTCCTCACGGTAAATGTAATCGGCATCCTGCACGATACGAACCTTCTCTGCAGTTACCTCACCGATAATACGGATACCAAGTCCCGGTCCCGGGAATGGCTGACGGAAGACAAGTTTCTCAGGGATGCCAAGCTCCAGACCCGCTTTGCGGACTTCATCTTTGAAGAGGTTGCGCAGCGGCTCGATGATTTCCTTGAAATCCACATAATCCGGGAGACCGCCGACGTTGTGGTGGGACTTGATCACTGCGGATTCTCCGCCAAGTCCGGACTCTACCACATCCGGGTAGATGGTTCCCTGTGCCAGGAAATCCACGGCTCCGATCTTCTTTGCCTCTTCCTCGAAGACACGGATGAATTCCTCTCCGATAATTTTACGTTTTTTCTCCGGTTCTGTCACACCGGCAAGTTTTCCATAATAACGCTCCTGCGCGTTGACACGGATAAAGTTCAGGTCAAACTGTCCGTTCGGTCCGAAGACCTCCTCAACCTCGTCTCCTTCGTTCTTTCGGAGCAGACCGTGATCGACGAATACGCAAGTAAGCTGTTTTCCGATTGCACGGGAAAGAAGTCCTGCTGCAACAGAAGAATCCACACCTCCGGATAATGCAAGGAGAACCTTTCCATCACCGACTTTTTCACGGATCTCTTTGATTGTATGCTCCACGAAAGAATCCATGCGCCAGGTGCCGGCACATCCACAGATATTTCTTACAAAGTTGTGAAGCATCCTGCTTCCCTCTACGGTATGCAGTACTTCCGGATGGAACTGGATTGCATAAAGTTTTTTCTCCGGGTTTTCATCTGTCGCTACCGGACAGTCAGCAGTATGTGCTACCACCTGAAATCCCGGTGCCGGCTTGGAAATATAATCAAAATGACTCATCCAGCAGATGGTAGATCCTTCTGCCGAATCCGTTGCCACTCCCTCAAAAAGCGGAGAAGACTTGTCCACGAACACTTCCGTTTTTCCGTACTCACGTACCGGTGCCTTTTCTACTTTTCCACCGAGGATATGATTCATCAACTGCGCACCATAGCACAGACCGAGAACCGGGATGCCAAGTTCAAATAATTCTTTCGTGTATGTCGGGGAATCTGCCTCATAGCAGCTGTTCGGGCCGCCGGTGAGGATAATTCCCTTTGGATTCATTGCCTTGATCTGTTCGATGTCGGTACGGTAAGAATAAATCTCACAGTACACATTGCACTCGCGGACGCGGCGTGCAACCAGCTGATTGTACTGACCACCGAAGTCAATGACGATGACTTTCTCCTGATCCATATTGTGTTTCCTCCTGTTTTCTAAAATGCATTTTTGCATTTATGTGGTGCATTTTTCAAAAGTACACCATTTTTCTACCATTATAATAAAGCCCCTGTGATTTTACAAGTCACAACCTCACGTTTTCTCGTAAAATGCAATCACATCCGCGTAAACTTTTTCATTTTCTTTCTCATTCAGTATTTCATGGCGCATATGCGGATAGGTAATTGTGGAAATATTGGAAAAACCTGCCTGTTTCAGCGTGTCCACACTGTCTTTGGCACCTTTTTCATACCCGGTGCACGGATCTTCGCTGCCGCGGATCATCAGAATCGGTAATGTCTCATTTACGTCCCGGTAATTTGACACCTGATGCATGGCAGTTGTCAGCATATACAGATCGTGAAAAGCGGAAACACTAAATCCGTGCCCGCAATACGGATCTTTCAGATATGCCTGTACCACCTGCTCATCGGAACAGATCCAGTCCACTTCGGTTTTTGCATGTTTTACCTGCTTATTAAAATTTCCCACTGACAGTTGCTGCACCAGCTTGGAATGATACATCGGTCCACGCGCCCTTGTGAGCAAATTCGTCAGGAAAAACCCTATGCGGATAATCTGTGTTCCCGGATAATTCGGGAATCCGCTCAGTACCACCTTTGCGTAACTGTGTGACTGGGTACAAAGCAGATTCCTTGCAATGATGGTTCCCATGGAATGTGCAAAAATCATCACCTTTTCCGTTTGAAACCGCTCCCTGATATATGCCGTTATCTGTACCTGATCCGACAACAGATAACGGTCACCGTCTTTTTCTTTAAAGAACCCCAGCTTTGGAGCATGTTCCCCATGCCCCCGCATGTCCGATGTCACCACCGTAAATCCCACCTGCCGCAGCTGTTCAGCGAAAGCCTCATAACGCTCCTTATGTTCCTCCATCCCATGAATGATCTGAATGTATCCCCGCGGATGCTCACGTTCAAATACCGCCAGACTCAGCGCGTAACCGTCGGACGCTTTCAATACTATATTTTCCATTTATATCCTCTTCTCCGTTCGTACTTTTAAAACCAGTCCACATTTGTTCCATGTTCCAACTGTTCCGGTGTCATCAAAGACACGGCATCAATAAACCAGTTGCGAAACGTCATCGTCCCTCTCTTTTGCACGGTCATTTCTTTCGCCGCAAGTTCTCCTGCAATGCCAGTAAACGCACAGCATGCCACTGCACTCTCCACCGAATTTTCCGCACTTAAAAAAGCGCCAAGCATCACGGTGGACATACAGCCGCTTCCCGTAATCCTTGCCATCATCGGGCTTCCATTATGACACTGGTAGACGCAGCTTCCATCCGTGATCAGATCAGTTTCTCCGGATGCGACAAGAATCATCTGATTTTCCTTTGCATATTGCTTCATCAGCTCCGGCAAATCCGTTTCTTCTGCTTCCGCCAGCGCATCCTCGGCTGCATCCACCCCGGTAACCGTTCCACAGTTGTGCAGCAATGCCTGTATTTCCGAATAATTTCCCCGGATACAGGTCGGATGGATTATTTTCATCAACTCCAGACATTTTTCACGCCGATAGGAAGACCCCGACACCCCGACCGGATCAATCACGATCGGATGTCCCAGCGCATGCGCCCGCTTTCCGGCAGTCTTCATCGCCTCATAATCCGAGATGGCCCCGAAATTACAGATCAGTGCCGCTGTACCTGCCGTGATCTCTTCCACCTCACAGGGATGGTGTGCCATCGTCGGTGACGCACCTGCCGCCAGAAGGATATTCGCACAATCGTTGACCGTCACGGCATTTGTGATACAGTGGATAATCGGACGTTTCTGTTGTATTTTCTCATAAATTTCCACCACTTTTTCCCCGGAAAATTTCATCACAGTTTCTCCCGTCTTTGTATTTCACCGTCCAGAATTCCTGCCTTTTTCATTGGAATGGTCACGATAATTGCAATGATCGTACCACCACAGGTACTGATCAAAAACGGCACTACAAATGTAAACAATGCCGCTGCTTTATTCCCCATAATCAGATACGCAATCGGATAAGAAAGCATTCCGCCGATGATACCGGTTCCAAACACTTCTCCCACATATGCAAACGGAAGCTTTTTCCCATACTGGTAAAGTAGTCCTGCAAGCAGTGCACCACACATACTTCCCGGAAATGCCAGTGGGCTGCCAAGCCCTGTCAGATTACGGATCAATGCCGCCATAAAAGCCTGTGCCAGCCCCCACCATGGTCCGACCGTTACCGCGCACAGTACATTCACCAGATGCTGTACCGGCGCACATTTTGAGCCCAATACCGGGAAAGAAAACATACTCCCGACCACAGCCACCGCCGTGAAAAGTGCCGTCAATGTCAGTTTTTTTATCTGCAGATGATTCTTCATTTTACTTTTTTACTCCTCTTTTGTTCCCTTTATATGATCTGTTCTACAAGTTCTCCAAGATGCCGGGTGCCTGCCTCAATATCCTCACAGGCAAAAATGCCGCTGACAACTGCGACACCCGCGATGCCTCTGCCTTTTAACTGCAAAACATTCTCTGCCGTGATTCCCCCGATTGCCACAACCGGAATTTTCACGCTGTGGCAGATTTCTTCCAGCAGCTCGTGCTTCATCGGAATGGCATCCTTTTTGGTTGTAGAGCCAAACACAGCACCACTTCCCAGATAATCAGCGCCTCCCGCTTCTGCGGCTTTCGCCTGTTCCACGGTTTTTGCCGTCACACCAATGATTTTATCCGGTCCGAGAATCTCACGCGCATGCGCCAGTTCCATATCGGACTGTCCGATATGAACCCCGTCTGCGCCGACTTTTGCCGTCAGTTCCACATCATCATCCAGAATGAGTTTCACCCCGTAACGATGGCAAAGTTCCAGCAATTCTTCTGCCTCCTTCTGCACATCCGCTTCCGGAAGTTCCTTCTCCCGCAGCTGTACCAGAGTGGCGCCACCTTCCAGTGCTTTCTCTACCTGTTGATATAATGTTTCATTGCCCAGCCAGGTGCGGTCGGTCACCGCATAAAGGCGGAGCTGTTCTTTTTTCATATTATTCACTGTTTTTTCCTCCTGCATGTTATCCCATTATAACACGCACGACAGGAGAAAATCTATACTGCATGTAAATGTGCATATTTTTCCTTTGTTGCCATTCCTCCGCGGATATGACGTTCGGATTTATTCACGTCAATAATCTTGCGGGTTTCTGCCGCAAGTGCCGGATTCACCTGGCACAGCCGGTCCGTGATATCCTTGTGAACGGTCGATTTTGAAATTCCGTAATGTTTGGCAGCCTGCCGCACAGTTGCCTTATGTTCAATGATATAGTTTGCGATTTCCACGGCTCTTTCTTCAATATAAGCTTTCAAAAAAATACCCCTGCATTCCTGTGTTTGTACAGTTTATGCAAGGATATGTTTGCTTATTACTTATTGGTTTTTGTCTATTCTCATATTTTCCCGGAAAATATAATAACTGCCTTTTAGTTTTCCCTGTTTTAAGATCACTCCCATAGATACTAATTCTTTCAAAATTTTCAGCGCTCTGGAATCTTTTACTCCCAATAATTCCTGCACCTGTTTATTTGTAATCTGTCCATTTTTCTGTATAAAATCAAAAATTTTCTTCTGATAGGTATTTAAATTTTCCCTGTTTATCCGTACTTTATCCGTACTTATCCGTACTTTATCCGTACTCGCATCAGCTTTTATACTTTCATTTCCATTTTCTGATCGATAAAAACAAACAACAAATCCCGTTTTCTTTTTTTGAAATTCATACCGAACTCCGGCATTTTTACAGGCATCCGCGATCCGCTTCAATCCGGTTCCAAAACTTTCAATTTCTTTTGAATAATAAAGAATTCTTGCAATTTTAGGATTTCTCCGAACCGGGCGTTCTATATGATCAATATAATCCTGCGGCTCCAGACCTTCTGGAAATGTCCCCGGATTATATATCTCAATACGATTTTTATAAATCGCAACTTCATTGCTCTCTCCAGAAGAATAATCTTTATGACAAAATGAATTTAACAATGCCTCCCGAATCGCGTCTACTGGAATTTCCGGTATCTCTTTTCGTTGTAATTCCCCAGTAAATTCAACTTTCCAATGAATATTACTTTTAATGTAATTTTCTGCTATATCAACAAGTTTTAGCACCGGTCCATGATATCGTTGAATATCATTAAAAGTTAATCTTTCATTTGTTGCAAATATAGCCATCTGTACATCCTGAAGTATATCATCCCCAAAAAGTACCTTCCCGGCATTTAACAACATATCTCCTTCGGTTAACTCCAACTGATTCAAAACTGTTTTCTTATCCGTATAAGAAATTGCAATTCGTCCAACATCATGTGCCTGTTTTACATATTTTTTCAGCAATTCTTCGTCGACATCATAAACCGTTTTGTTCGACACAAGGTTTTCCCAGCGATTACCTTCCTGTCCACTTTGAAGAAGAAATTTCATTATTTCTTCTCTGGACATAACCAAATCTTCATCAGCCACTCTGATTCTTGCTACATTATATGCAAAATACGGTATCTGATTTCCCGAGAATTTCACATGAATACAATCTCGACCATCCAAAACAACCTTGCTGATTTCCGGATATATTCTTGGTTCAATGAAGTTTTTTATTTTCTGACTCACTTCCCGCAAAGACTCTTCTGTCACAACCTGTCCCACAACAGTTCCATCGGGTTTGACTCCAAAATAAAGTTCCCCGTGCTGATGTTTGTTCAAAATTGCACAAATAGAATGCATTGCTTCTTTTAATTCACCGGTCGACTTTTTAAATTCCAAAGTTTCCGTTTCAATACCAAGATTCAAATCAACACCTGCCTTCAACACATATAATTAAGTTATATACTTTTAATCATATTATTTATCAAAATTACACTTTAATTAATCTTAGTTTAAGTTTACAGTCACGCAATTTATTTGTTACTAAAATTAATCTTCCACAACGTATTTTACAGTCACGTAATTTGTTTAGGTACTAAAATGCCGTTTCCAAGCTATGGGAACTGCCCTTGTTTTACAGTCACGTAATTTGTTTAGGTACTAAAATACGGTTGCGGTGTTGTGTACCGCAGATCTGGTTTTACGGTCACGTAATTTGTTTAGGTACTAAAATCAAGTTCCTCATCTGACATTTCTGCATAGTGTTTTACAGTCACGTAATTTGTTTAGGTACTAAAATCATCCGATGTATCACAGGAGAGGTTGTGGAGTTTTACAGTCACGTAATTTGTTTAGGTACTAAAATTGTATTCTCGGTCTCTTACTCCGTCCACTGGTTTTACAGTCACGTAATTTGTTTAGGTACTAAAATAAGCAATTACATCTTTTGGATGTGGTTCTGGTTTTACAGTCACGTAATTTGTTTAGGTACTAAAATTATCTGACGCCTTATAGCCAAATGCGCTTGGTTTTACAGTCACGTAATTTGTTTAGGTACTAAAATTGCCGCCCTTACAAAAGATTGGAGGTAAAGTTTTACAGTCACGTAATTTGTTTAGGTACTAAAATATGGTCGGCGCACCATAATCGGCTGCGATCGTTTTACAGTCACGTAATTTGTTTAGGTACTAAAATGAAACGGCAATATATTATCCTGTGCAATTCGTTTTACAGTCACGTAATTTGTTTAGGTACTAAAATATCAAACTTAGTATTCCCTACTTTTGTATGCCATTGCCCTTGAGTTTATTATACCATTTTTCATGCTTTCAAAAAAGCTATTTCTGGCTTTTTTTCTGTATCTTCCCATCTATCGTTCAACATTAACGTCTGATTTATCAATTTACAGATAACGTTATCTTCCACTGTATATAAATATTCCTTTTGCCCTATGTGTTGGATAATCTTCTTCAAATTTTCCTGCAATTGTTCTTCCGAAAATCTCCTGTTGCATGGATAATTATTCTCTATATATGTTTCTATTTCATTGAACTCCGGCATTTGAAAATCTACTTCTCCCAATACCGTTATTCCTGAACATAGCTTTCCGTCACAACCCACATATCCATCCAGGCTTGTCGACAAAATAAAATAGACATCATATTTGATACAGATTTGTTGCATTTGCTTTAAAACAACTTCATATTCTTTTTTCGAAATTAAATGGTCAATATTTTCTACTATGATCAGCAATTTTCTTGGATTTATTTCCATTACATGTCCAATCAGATTCAAAAAAATCGTAAATAATTCAAAATTATTTTTATCCTCTAATGATGTTTGTCCATTTCCTACAACATTCGATTTTTGAACCATATCCCAGACATCCGATACGGCATACGTCAATTCAACATCACCCAGATGACTAAGATCTTTATTTATCAGCTGAAACATTTCTTCCAATTCTTCATCAATAGTACGCAAATGCAATTGCCAGTCAAATTTTTGCATTAATCCCTTAACATATTCCACCATCAAACTTTGCTTTGACCATTTTATCCACGTTAAAAGTTCTGCTGCTTCATTTACTGATAATACAGTAAAAAATTTTCTGCCTACTAATTCGTTATCAATTTTAACATTATTTCTCCATTTATTCTGTTCTTCCGAATACTTATAGGTACTAAAATATCTTCTGATAGATTCCAGAATGTAGGTTTTCCTTGGAATGTTTTGTCCGCACAATTGCGTGATCGGTGCCAGTTCAAACGTATATTTCTTTTCGTATTCCGTTACATCAATTTTCATAATATAATCATTCTTTCTGTTCCAATTGCTACCTCCGCTACCGATTGACTTCCAACCAACAACTTCATATCTGAATATTGCTTTTCCGTGACACACAGCAATCTTACATTTCCTTCTCTGGGTATAAATTTCTTTATCCTTTTTTCTAACCGATTGGCATATTCTCTGCTCGGACACACCCTCACATAAACCGAATACTGCATCATAACAAATCCCTCCTGAATCAAATTCTTTCGAAAGATACGATATGATCTTCTTTCCTCATCAGTTTCAACCGGCAAATCAAACATGCACAACATTCTCATAATCTTATAATCCATCCAGTTCCTCTCCGATAAATCCATCGATATCCGGGAATACAATATTCTCACATCTTTCCATAATCAAAGATGCAAATTGTTCCACATAATTTTCTATCATATTACACACAAACATCTTTTTATTTCTGTACAATATTTTCATATTTAAAATATTTACCAGCTGTCTTCTATGTTCTGCTGTAAAATACTCCTCATTTTTCATACTTTCATATGCAACAATATCTATCATCGGTCTCAAAGGCTCCATTAAATCATCCACAAGATTAAACCGGTTATACTCGTTTTTATGATGAATACCAATTTGTGTGTTTAATCCATACCCAACACACACTCTTGCAATATATCCTCGCAGTACCGCATACCCGTAATCTAATCCGCTGTTTAATAAAATATCCTCATTTCCTCTGGAAAAGGAAGTTCCCATTAAAAGATTAAAATATACTTTTGCAGCATGAGCCTCTCTGTTGCTTTGATCCCCATTGATTATTTCTGATGAAAATTCTTTAATCGCCCGGGTTCCTTCCTGATCACTTGTTAATCGTAAATACGCTTTAGACTGATTTTGAATTTTCACTGTTACAATATCTTTCCACAGTTGCTCATAGTATTCTTTGCTTTTTTCTATCTGATAACCGATCACTTTCGAGGCTCTGCTATGATTATCATATGAACTGTAATAGCCTGTTGGTAAATGTTTCTGATTGCATATCATTAACCCTATCCCCTGTTCAGACAACTGACACAAAAGCCTTGCCGAAAGCATAGATGACAGATTGTCCAGAACAATCATTGAAATATCATCTAAAGGTATCCATATATCTTCTCCCTCTTTTGTAACAATAAGATTATTTAATTTTACTTTTATCGTTACTTCATTCTCAATCAATACAACCCTGAATGCCATATTCCCCCCTATAAGAAAAAAAGAAGCACCCGTCGGTGCTTCTGATTTCGGCATAAAGCCTTGTTTTAGTAGGTCTAAACAAATTACGTGACTGTAAAAATTTGTTTTCTACATTTTTTATTATATTCCTGCAAATATATTTTGTCAATCATATGATTAACAATATTTTGAGAATTCTTCCTTATTACATAAGTAGTAATTTCCTAAAATATCCATTCGATATTTTCTTATTCTCTTGGTTTTGCCAAGCCCAACTAATTTTCGATCATGCCCTTCATATTTCTCCCTGTCTATCGGTTTTGTCTCAATATAATTTTTTACTTTAGGCATTGTTCTTGACAAAAATCTTTCCCTGACTATTTTCCCATCCTTCTCATATTCAATAATATCATTTTTATAAAACGACAACTGAAATTCAAAGCCCAAAGACTCCAGATCACTTCTCTTCTGTCCTTGTTGAATCATTTTCTCATTCACTAAATTTATTGCGTATGCATCCTCATCAATGACATATTCCCCCTTTTGGCATTTTACATCCGACTGTTTTATCCCTACTAAATAATAGGTCTGTTCCTCTTTTTTATAGTAAACATCCATACGATATGGAACCCGACTTTCAAGCACTACTTTCCTGCTGCCTTTCTCATACCCATACTTATGTGAAATATCAATGCAAGATCCAACTTCTCCATCTGTATACTTTAATTTATCAATACGAGGTCCATTATGTTTCTTTGCATATTTTCTTACATAATCTCCAGTTTCTTTTTCGTACTGCACAAACGGATTCTTGGAATCCGAATAATCCTGCATGATCTGAACCAGATCCTCATATGTTTTTTTGTCATTTTTATAGACTAATAACTTTTCTCTGTCACTCTCTTTCTCACTGAATGCAAGCTTTTTAAAAAGAGCAACTCCCTCTTTGGTTCTGATATCCAGCTTATTTATTTTATAAATTTTTCCATCATAAACTCTTGTTCCACGAATCGTCTGATTGCAAAGGCCACGGTTTGATTTATGGTCAACATAATACCAGTATTTTACATTCTTTTCTGCTTTTGTGATTTCATTTCGAATATTACTCCACTTTTTTCCATAAAGGTATTCTTTATATATTCCATCAGACATCTGATCTTTCCATTTTTCTGAATTTAAGATTTCTCCCGTCTCAAAATCAATGAATTCTCCCTGTAATTTTCGATACGCTTCATAACCTAATTGTGAAAATGCAATCAGCATGGCATCCACTGCGTGATGCGCATAACTTTTTTCCCGATCTTTATCCAGCTTCATATTCACACGCATCTGATGCGTATAGCTTCCCCGGATCACTTTTACCTTTGTACCCATTTCTTTCGCTCGAAAATATCCCTGTACCGTGTTCAGGACAACTCTCGCTGCATAACTTGTATCATTAATATTTCGATTGATAAATCCACGTAATACATCTGCTTTCGTAACATCTTCGCTATACAGCAAATTCTGCACTTTCTTTTTTGAAAGTCCATACTCCTTTTTCTTTGATAAATCCATAACCAGAGCTTTATACTGTTCAAATGACCATTTATTATTGGCATGTGTTAAATAGTAATATGGTGTCTGATTTCCCTTCCCCTGATTTTCTGTCCGATATACAAGGACCTTATTGTTTCTGGAATCGTCAAAAGAAATGGATCTCGGAATAATATGATCAATCTCAAACAGCTCCGAATGTTTAATCAAATCCTCCGGTTCAATTATCTTCCCGGAATATAAACATTTTCCATCCTGCTCATTCCACAATTTTAACTTTAAATTTAATTGCTTTTGCGAAGAGAAATCAGCCGATGAAAGTCTGATATCATATACTGTAGCCAGTTTATTTTCAATATACTCCTGTTCTTTTTCGTTCTTTTTTTGCGTTTCTTTTTCCCACTTCTTTTGTTCGTCAGAATTGCGATCCCGTGGCATTTCAATTACCACTTCATCTAATGTTCCATACTTTTTCATAAGCGCGTTTAATATTTTAAAGGAAATACGAACAGATCTGCGGACTACAGGATTAAAAATATCCTCACTTGCCACATCTACTGGTATATACTTATTTTTTTCAAATTCATCTGTCTGTCCCTTCATAACGCCCATTTCTGTTAAGAGAGTCATTTGTTCTTTGGGCTGTCGGTACATTTCCGGAATCAGTTCATTCATTATTTTTAATGAAAATGAATGCCATTTGCTATATAATGTCCCATTTGTTTTCCTGAGAGAGATCAGACAATTTTTAATTTCTCCCGGCAATTCAAGTCTTGAATTATCAAACGCCTCCATCATAGCTTCTTTATCCGTATTAATTGTCAAAATATATCCGATTTCATCCAAATCATCCCTGGAAAATTCTTCTATATTCACATGAATAGCCGCAAGGGCTTTTCTCATTTTATTATAGACCTCAAATTTATGAAAAATTTCTTTCTCACTCTTATCAATTCTGGCACCATAAAATTCCTCAATTTTCTCTCCCATTGCATCGGCAATAATTTTGCGCATATTTATGGTATTGCTTGTCTTTACCTTATCAACAATTAGGTGCTTCTCATTTTCTTCAAGTTTTCTTCCATTTACCGTCAGATTATTTAAATCATTTAACAAGTTAAATTCCTGTGCAGTATAAGAAGCCGATGCAGCTCGCAATTCATCTTTGTATACACTGCATTTTCCGATTAATTTTTCAAAAATATTTTTTTCGGTAATATACTCCCCATTTTCAGCTAATCTTGTGGTGTATTTTCCATAATCCGTTCTTGATTTTTCATTTCCCGGCCCTTCATAGTATTTTCTTTTTCTTGTAAAAATTTTTAAATATTTCTCGCAGAATTCATCTGCTATTTCCGCATGATATTTTTTCTGTGTGTCCAAAATCTGTTGAATTTCTTTCGCATAGGCTCCAATTGTAAACACATTACTCAGATCCAACTTTTCTCCCTGATCATCTTCTATCTGTATCTGACCTCTGTATTTTCCGATATTTTCCAGCCTGTGTTTTTGAATTTCACACGGAAAATTCTTTTCTAATTCTTTTGCATTCAATTTTAATCCATTTGCATATGCGGTTGATCCGCTAACAGAAGAATCTTCTGCGTCCTCTAAATAAGATATTCCACGATGTTTCAAATAGCTATACAAAATCAAATATACTTCGTCCAAAGAAATGCTTTCATAAAGTGCCTTTACTTTAAGCCCGACAATGTCATTTTCCTTCGCCTGTGGAATAGCAAGCCCATGATATTCCCATAACTTTTTGAAATCATCTAATCTTGTCCGTTCTCTTCTTTTTAATCTCCTTGCCTGACGCATCCCTCTTCTCACCTGATTATTTGCTGCAGATGCCTCTGGAAAAATATTTGATCCGGCTTCGATTACCGTTTCAGACATTTTATCAATCACTGCATATCCGACCGAGGCGACCCCAATATCTAACGCTACAATATACTGCATATTTTTTCTCCTTGTAAGTAATAAGATCTTCTTCCAAATATAAAATTTCTTGTATTTATTTTATAATACACCTTTTCATTTTATTTTTCAATATTTTGCCTTAATCTTCCTAAATAGTTTCAATTATTATTTCAAAAAACAGGAACAGCATCTTTTAACCTTTCCTGCAATTCTTCTTTTATTTCCATATGATATTTCCTTTCCATAGGTTCATCTATGTCACTTTACTTTTCTATGTAATAACTCAGGCTGGACATATAAAACAAATATTCTTGTCTATGTCCCATGACGAACTGAATAGAGGACATATGGCAAAAAAATAGCCGTCCATGTCCCATGACGAACTAAATAGAGGACATATGATAAAAAAGTGCTCATTTATGTCCCATTAAACAGGTCCTGT
>UMHG01046187.1_pt1 | contig 13637 bp, 13 predicted proteins | sample 1965471 | NCBI WGS metagenome assembly UMHG01 (sample SAMEA4836092, study PRJEB28245) | human gut metagenome | biome: gut microbiome; material: fecal sample | place: Denmark | collected 2008
CGACGAGAAGGTACGCAAGATAAACTTCGTCCAGGACAACGAGAGTATGTCCGGCTACGGTGTTATGCGCGGATTGCATTTTCAATGGCCCCCGTTTACACAGAGTAAGTTGGTGCGCTGTGTAAAAGGGCGAGTATTGGATGTTGCGGTCGATATCCGCAAGGGTTCGCCGACCTACGGCCGGCATGTGGCGATCGAACTATCCGAAGAGAATCATCGGCAGTTTTTCGTGCCCCGCGGCTTCGCACACGGTTTTGCGGTACTGAGCAAAACGGCCGTATTTCAATACAAGTGCGACAACTTCTACACCCCCGAGGCCGACAGCGGCATCAGCCTCCAAGATGAGAGTCTCGGCATCGACTGGCAGATTCCAATAACGCATGCAATACTTTCAGAGAAGGACACGAAGCACCTGTGCTTAAAAGATATCGACTCTCCATTCGACTATCGCGTAAATCTTTATCCGGAGTTTACATAACATGAAAACAATCCTTGTAACGGGCGCCAACGGTCAGCTCGGCAACGAAATACGCATCGTCGCCCAAAGCAGTTCGGATAGCTACATCTTCACCGACATCAACCACATAGACGGCGTAGAGACGACCTATCTCGATATTACCGATTTGAAAGCTGTGCACAAGATCGTAACCGAACACCAGGTAAACGCCATCATAAATTGCGCGGCATATACAAATGTCGATAAAGCCGAGGAGGATGTAGCTCTCTGCACACTCCTCAATCGTCAGGCACCTGAAAACCTGGCAATCGCAATGAAAGAGGTCAATGGACTATTGGTGCATATATCGACCGACTACGTGTTCGGTGGAGACTCGTATAATATCCCTTATAAAGAGGAGCAACATGGCACTCCGACAGGAGTATACGGTTGCACTAAACTTCTCGGAGAGCAGGCAATCCAAGTTGTCGGCTGCAACCACGTGATTATTCGCACCGCATGGCTTTACTCGGAATTCGGCAAGAACTTCTGCAAGACAATGATGAACCTGACAGCGACAAAACCGCAACTCAAAGTGGTTTTCGACCAGGCTGGCACTCCAACCTACGCACTCGACCTTGCACGGGCGATCGCTGTGGTGTTAGAGCGATTCGACGGAAGCCAAACAGGAGTGTACCATTACTCCAATGAAGGTGTATGCTCGTGGTTTGATTTTGCGAAAATAATTGGCGAGTATAGCGGAAAAACAGAATGTGACGTGCAACCTTGCCACAGCGATGAGTTTCCAAGCCCCGTAAAGCGACCTTCATACTCGGTTCTCGATAAAACTAAAATCAAAAAGGTGTTCGGTGTGAAAATTCCATATTGGACAGATTCACTGAAGCAATGTATCTCCAATCTTCAAAATCAGTAAATCAATTATGGCCAAACGTAATATAATAATCACGGGCGGAGCAGGATTTATCGGTTCCCATGTTGTACGCCTGTTCGTAAACAAATATCCCGACTACAATATCATCAACCTCGATAAGCTCACTTATGCCGGAAATCTTGCCAACCTGAAGGATGTAGAAGATAGGCCGAACTACAAGTTCGTGAAGATGGACATCTGTGACTTCGAGGCGATTTACCGGTTGATGCAGGATGAAAAGATCGACGGCATCATCCACCTTGCGGCAGAGAGCCACGTTGACCGTTCTATCAAGGATCCGTTTACCTTCGCTCGGACCAATGTCATGGGGACCTTATCACTCCTGCAAGCAACCAAACTCTACTGGGAGAGCCTGCCTGAGGGGTATGCAGGCAAACGCTTCTACCATATCTCTACCGACGAGGTTTACGGAGCGCTCGAAATGAACCACCCCGAAGGCATCGAACCTCCATTCTCGACGACGGCATCGTCTGCGGAGCACCACTTGGCTTACGGCGATGATTTCTTTTATGAGACGACCAAGTACAATCCTCACTCTCCCTATTCGGCCGCCAAGGCATCGTCCGATCATTTCGTGCGGGCTTACCACGACACCTACGGTCTGCCGACCATTGTCACAAACTGCTCGAACAACTACGGGCCCTATCAGTTCCCCGAGAAATTGATTCCTTTGTTCATCAATAATATCCGCCACCGCAAGCCGCTTCCTGTTTATGGCAAGGGCGAAAATGTCCGCGATTGGCTCTATGTCGAAGATCACGCCCGTGCCATTGATCTTATTTTCCATCAAGGCAAGGTAGCTGAAACCTATAATATCGGAGGCTTCAATGAGTGGAAAAACATTGATCTTATCAAGGTAATGATTAAAACCGTCGATCGTATTCTCGGGAATCCGGAAGGGCACTCGCTCGGATTGATCACCTATGTCACCGACCGCCTCGGCCACGACACCCGTTACGCCATCGACTCGACAAAGTTGCAAAAAGAGCTCGGCTGGGAACCATCCCTGCAATTTGAAGAGGGTATCGAAAAGACGGTCAGATGGTATCTGGAAAATCAGGAGTGGATGGATCATGTGACCTCTGGTGACTACCAAAGGTATTACGAAAATATGTACAAAGACCAGTAAGGGTACTTTATTCAAGTCCTTCCGACCACACACTGTACAGAGGTCGCGAGGTCGATACCGCCTGTCGAAACAAATAAGCACGCCCAAATATGATCAAGTCTGTTGTAAAAAAGATTCCATTCGCTTTTACCCTTTCGCAAAAAATACACGATCTCCCTCGAAAGGACTTGTTGCACAAACAGTTAAAAATCAAACGATCCGGGGGGGGGGAGGGTATTGCAAACTCTCCAAGTATGTAAAGGGCCGCGAGAACCGCATGGAAATCGGGCATAATTGCTATTTGAACGGAGTGAAAATCCGTATCGTAGGCAACTACAACACGATTATATTCAAAAATAATTGTGCCGTCGGGCAAAACTGCAGCTTCTGGATGGAGGGGAACCATATCACGATTGAAATCGGTGCATCAACGACCTTCACGCATACGGTGCATTTCTGTGCTCAGGAGGACAATTCGTCCATAAGGATAGGGGAAGACTGTATGTTTTCAAATAATATCGTTGTCCGCACCAGCGATTCACATCCCATATACGATTTGAATACACGGCAAAGAATCAATCCCGCTAAAAATGTTTCGATAGGCAGGCATGTCTGGATAGCCCCGAATACGAAGATAATGAAGGGAGCCAAGATCGGAAACAATGCCATAATCGGATCTAACACCATTATCACCAACGAAATCCCCTGCAATTGTTTGGCAGTCGGAGCACCAGGCAAGGTTGTAAAAACAGACGTCGGCTGGACAAGAGAAAAATTATTTTAGGTATGACAAAAGATTTAATAACCGTAACATCGCCCTTGCTTCCGGATTTGGAAGAGTTCAACACCATGTTGAAAGAGATCTGGCGTAGTAAATGGGTTGCGAATAACGGTCAATTCCACAAGCAGTTAGAAAAAGAATTGGCCGCATATCTGGACATACCCTATGTCAGCCTTTTTACCAATGGAACCCTTCCTCTGCTGACAGCGTTACAAGCATTGCGCATCACGGGCGAGGTGATTACCACCCCCTATAGCTTTGTCGCAACCACGCACTGCATTTGGTGGAGCGGCTGCAAACCTGTCTTCGTAGATATAGATCCTGCGACGGGCAACATTGATCCGGAGAAAATCGAGGCTGCGATCACACCTCAAACGACCGCCATCATGCCAGTGCACGTATATGGGCAACCCTGCGATACAAAGCGTATTCAAGAGATAGCGGATAAGTATGGGCTTAAGGTGATCTATGATGCAGCACACGCATTCGGGGTTAAGATCGACGGAGAATCTATCCTGCGTGCCGGCGATCTCTCCACCTTGAGTTTTCACGCCACCAAAGTCTATAACACGCTCGAGGGCGGAGCAATGATCATGCACGATGAAGCGACCAAAAAGCGCATAGACTACTTGAAAAACTTCGGTTTTGCCGGAGAAACAGAGGTCATCGCCCCCGGTATCAACTCCAAGGTCGATGAGGTGCGCGCAGCGTACGGCATCCTAAATCTGCGTCAAGTCGATGCAGCGATCGAAGCTCGCCAGCGGGTAGCTGTTCGATACCGCAAAGCGTTAAGCGCAGTCGATGGAATTACATGCATGGACGAGATACCTGATGTTCGGTACAACTACTCCTATTTCCCCATCTTTATCCAGGCGGATCAATATGGAATGACTCGTGACGAGTTATACTTCAAGATGAAAGAACAGAATGTACTGGGACGCAGATATTTCTACCCGCTCATCAGCGAGTTCTCGATTTACAGAGGGTTACCCTCCGCAGCTCCGGAGAATCTGCCCAATGCCCACAAAATGGCCAATAGTGTCATCTGTCTTCCGATGCACCACGCATTGTGTGAAAACGATATTTGCAGAGTTCTCGACTGCATTTTGAAATAACGTCCATACATGAAGAAAATCCTATTATTAGGGGGTTCGGCACAGCAGACGGTCGCCATACGAGCTGCCAAGGAGTTGGGGTATTTCACGATCGTGTGCGACTATCTTCCGGATAACCCCGGACAGTATATTGCAGACCGGTTCTACGGGGCCAGTACGACAGATGTCGAAGCAATCTATGAGATCGCCCGGAAGGAGGGAGTCGATGGTATTCTCGCCTACGCCTCCGACCCTGCGGCGCTCCCAGCAGCCATCGTAGCTGAACGGTTGGGTCTTCCGACCAATCCCGCCAAAAGTGTCGAAATCCTCGGATTGAAGCACCCCTGGCGACAATTCTTGCAGAAGAACGGCTTTGCATGCCCGAAAGTGTATACATTTCATCCAAATACCCCCATCAGTGAAATCCAAGATCATTCCGACCATTTTTCCTTCCCGTTGGTAGCTAAACCTACCGACTCGTCCGGCAGCAAGGGAGTGACAGTGCTTAACGACTGGTCGGGGCTCGAAGATGCCGTTAGACGAGCTGACTTATACTCACGCAACAAAGTACTGCTCATCGAAGAGTATATCCAGCGGGGATTCCCGTCGATCATCGGCGGCGACATCTTCGTATGGGATGGGGCGATCGTGCTATACGGCGAGATGGAGTGCCTCCGGGATACGCTCCGAAGCCCACTCATCCCCATCGGGGAGAAAATGCCGGTATCGCTCACCGAACTGCAAAGAGGCCGCATACACAACGAATTGCAACGAATCGTAACGGCACTCGGCGTCCGGTTCGGGGAGATGAACATCGAGATTCTTCTCGACAAGGAGGACAAGGTCCATTTTCTGGAATTAGGTCCTCGTGCGGGCGGCAATATGATCCCGATACAATTAAGCGATATTTGGGGCATAGACTTAGTGAGAGCCAATGTGCAAGCCGCCATGGGCGAAACACCTGAATTTATTGGAACGCGCCTTAAAGCGCACCCTGGATGTCATATGCACTATGTATTGCACAGTTATGAGGCAGGTCGTTTCCAAAATATTGACATAGACGACTCGATCCGCCGTTTTGTTTACCGAGAAGTCATCTATAAAAAAGAGGGGGATACAGTAAAAGTTTTTGATGGTGCAGGCAAGGCTTTGGGCATCCTGTTCCTTCATTTCGATACCCCAGAAGAGATGGAGCATTTCTGCAAGAACCACAATTCGCTCATAAACATCGTACTTCAAAAATGACCAACAAACCGATAGGAGGCTATTTTGAGTTGGAGTTGCCCCTTCATTCAGAACTGCATGCAGATGCAATTGCTCTGAACGGTGGTCGTTTTTGCCTGGAATATCTCTTGAGATGCAGAAAATACTCCAAAATTTATGTCCCCTATTTTACTTGTAATTCGGCAATTGAACCCATCATCAAACTCGGCATTCCTTACGAGTTTTACCATATTGATAGAAGTTACCGCATTGTTGATGATATCGTTCTGTTAGAGGGGGAGGCATTGATGTATACCAACTATTGGGGATTACAGAGTAATTATTGTTTAGAGTTATCGGTTAAATATGGCACGCAATTAATCCTAGATTATACACAGGCCTTTTACTCAAAACCGATCAACGGCATAGATACGTTTTATAGTTGCCGCAAATTCTTCGGGGTGCCCGACGGCGGGTACTTATACACCGATGCCAAGGCGGAATTCGATCTCGAACAAGACGTTTCGTACACGCGAATGGATTCGCTGCTGAAACGTATCGACCTATCGCCCGAGGAGGGATATGATGATTTCAGGAAATGCAGCGAGATGTTCCGCACCCTACCGATTCGTTATATGTCAAAACTTACTAAACGAATGATGACGGGCATAGATTATCAAGGTGTTGCACAAAAGCGAAGGAGAAATTACGAATTTTTGCATCGATCATTAGGTGGACAAGAGCTGTTGTCCGGGGATGTCCCGATGATCTTCCCGTATATAACAGAAGCGGGGGGGGGAATTTTTCGCGAACGACTGATTCAAAATAAAGTATTTGTAGCTAAATACTGGCCGAATGTAGATTTATGGGCTGGTGAAAATACGACTGAAACACGGATGGCAAACAATATTCTCCCATTGCCTGTCGACCAGAGATACGGGTTAGATGATATGGCTAAAATCAATGAATTAATCTGCCATGAATAAGCTACTGATTTTAGGAGCGACCTATCACGAGATAGATATTATCGAGCGTGCTCGCAATAAAGGTATATATGTCATTGTCACAGATAATAATCTAGACTGGTCAAAAAGCCCTGCTAAATATGTTGCAGATGAAGCCTGGAATATTAGTTGGAGCGATATAGATGCACTTGTTTTGGAATGTCGCGAGTCAAAAGTCAATGGTATCATAGCGGGGTTCAGCGAATTTCGTGTGGAAAACATGATAAAATTATGTGAGAAACTTGGGTTGCCTTGCACTTTATCCATGAAACAGTTGAGTCTAACAAGAGATAAAATTCAATTCAAGAATTTATGTGCGAAATATGGTATTCGAGGTGTCCCCGAATATAAGTACGGAGACAGTATTAATTTCCCTGTCATCGTAAAGCCTGTCGACAGAGCCGGATCAATCGGAATTAATGTCGCGTATAATCAAGAGGGGTTTGAACGATTTTACAAAACAGCCTATGATTTATCGCCTTCTAAAAATGTTATCATAGAAGACTTTATAGACGACGGTACAAAGGTAGATTTATACTACTATGTAAAGAATGGTAACATTGCGTTATTAGGGACAAGCGACACAATCATGTGCGACGGGAAATCGGGCGCTCCGATTCTTCAAAAAGCATGGACGTTTCCGTCCCGATATGAAAGCCAATATGTATCGGAAGAAGATGGTAAAATACGAAAAATGCTGCACGGCATTGGATTGAAAAACGGATATGTCACAATGTCTGCATTTTATCGTAACGACAGATTCTATTTCTTTGAAGCAGGATTCAGATTAAGCGGAGAATTATCATATAACTATTATGATTATATATCGGGTATCAATTACATCGACACACTCTTGGATTATTCGCTTGGCCTCCCTAATTCTGATATATACGAAGATTGCTACCAACTAAATAAATGCACGAAATCGATAATTCTCAATTATTTTGGTATTGACGGAATTGTTAAAAAGATACAGACTCCAAGTAATTCCAGCAACGAATCTCAAAAAGTTATTGGAAATATCTACATCAAAGAAGGAGATTCCATACATAACGAAACTAATGTATTCAAGAAGATTGCAATGTATACTATACTCTCAAATGATAATATGTTAGAGGATATTATCAGATATATAAATTCAAATTTACATATCATAGACAATAAAGGCCAGGAATTAATTTATGAAAGAGTTGACGAGAAAAGTTTAAATTTTCTTCAAATGCCGAAATAATTAAAGACCGAGAGGTTATAAGACATTGTAGCAGGGAATGGAAGAAAATTCATTAAGAAACAAAACAATAAAAGGAGTTGGCTGGAGTGCTGCGGATGCATTATTAGGACAAGGCGTAACATTTGTTACAGGTCTTGTTCTTGCACGTTTGTTATCCCCTGAAGAGTATGGATTAGTAGGTATTTGCTTAATTTTTACAACCATTCTTAACGGGATTGTCGATAGTGGTTTTAGTAATGCACTGATCCGCAAGAAAGACACCACCAATGAAGATTACAATACGATGTTTATTACTAATCTGGGAATCAGTATCGTATTGTATGTTTTATTATTTTTTGCATCTTCCAACATTTCCACATTTTTTGAACGGGAAGAGTTGACACCTCTCATTAAGGTAATGGGTTCTGTTCTTATAATTAACGCTTTGTCAATAACCCAAATAACAGTTCTTACAAAAAAAATAGATTTTAAGACCAAGACCAAAACATCGTTGCTATCGGCCATAATAAGCGGTATCGTGGGAATTGGACTGGCATATACGGGATTTGGTGTGTGGGCCCTTGTCGCGCAAGTTTTGTCCAAACAAACCATATATACGATCGGTCTATGGTTTTTCAATCGTTGGTGGCCTGACTTCAGCTTCAACAAGGAGAACTTTAAATATATGTGGGGATTCGGATCGAAATTGATGTTAAGCGGGCTATTGAGCAATATCTGGAACCAATTATATCAAGTCGTTGTCGGAAAATTTTATAGCCCAGCAACTTTAGGACAATATTCTCGCAGTAAAGAATATGCAAATATATTCTCAGCAAACATAACCTCCATTGTTCAGCGAGTGTCATACCCTGTTTTATCGGAGATACAGGACGATAAAAACCGAATGGTCGCCGCATATAGAAAAGTGATTAAAGTTACAATGTTTGTAACATGCGTATGTATGATATCTTTAGGTGCAGTCGCAGAACCATTGATATATTGTTTGATTGGTCCCAAGTGGCATGAAGCGGCAACCTATCTACCATTAATATGTATTAGTATGTCCCTATATCCCCTGCATGCTATCAATCTGAATATGCTGCAAATTCAAGGACGTAGTGACATTTTTCTATATCTAGATTTGATAAAAAAGGTTATTGGCTTATTTCCTCTGGCTATCGGCATATTCGTGAGTATCTATGGGATGCTTATTGGCAGCATTGTTACAGGGCTCATCTCTTTCTTTTTAAATTCTTATTACACGGGTAAGAGGCTCGGCTACACTTCGAGGATGCAGCTGCGAGATGTTTCCTCAAGCTATGGAGTTGCATTTATAGTGGCTGTTGCAGTGTATTTCCTGAAATACCTGCCGTTGTCTTATTGGGCGATTCTACCGTTACAAATAGGTGTAGGTATAAGTGTACTCCTTTGCATTTCAGAATATTTCAGAATTCCCGAATTTATAGAAATAAAAACGATTATAAAAAACCTCAATAAAAAATGAATAATCCGGAAGTACTGGTTCTGCTATCTTCTTACAACGGAGAAAAGTACATTAAGGAGCAAATCGACAGTATTCTGACTCAGAAAAATATCACCGTTAAGCTGTTCATCCGAGACGACGGGTCCACAGATGCAACGCGGAACATTCTAAAAGAATATGAAAAATACTCAAACTGTGTCGTAGTATTCGGAGATAATATCGGCGCCGCAAATTCTTTTTTGTGGCTAATTCAAAATGCCCCTTCGAGCGGCTATTACGCTTTTAGCGACCAAGACGATATCTGGAACCGGGATAAATTGAGTTCTGCGATATCAATCATCAAGAGCACCGGCTCGACCCTATATCATGGATTCGCCGGCAAGGTGGATAAAAATCTGAATAAAATTAAAGACGATTCCCATACACCCGTCGATTCATTCGGAGGTTCCTTATTCGAATCTGCCACGGGTTGCACGATGGTGTTTACAAAGGCATTGATGGATAAATTGAAGAGCTATCATCCCCGCTATATCTCCATGCACGATGCATGGGTATATCGCGTGTGCTACGCATTGGGATATAGCGTGTATTATGATTGCAACTCGCACATGAAATACAGACAACATGAAAGCAACGTATCGGGCGGGCAAATGTCATACATGCAAAAAATAGCAAAAATCAAAAAAAACAGAGGAGCAAAGTACAATGTTGCGCAAAGTATTAAAGCATGTTGCTGGCATGATATGCCGGAACAGAACAGAATCATATTACAAGCATTTCTCGGCTACAAGTGTTCTTTCTACGGAAAATTACGGGTCATGATGAATCCTCAATTCTCCCTAAATAAGACCCGAACCAACATTCAAAATAAAATTCTTCTGATATTCAATTTAATATAGCATCTCTGATGGGGTCGCTACTTCTCTATTTATCCTCTTTTTTGTACTCTGTACTATGGGCGCGCCATTATCAGCGAAGAGATCGCATCAGACCCCGCTCGCAGTCCACTTTTTCCCAAGTTTCGTGGACATTCATCATTATGCTGTTCCCGATAATATTGAGTTGTTATCGGTATGGGATAGGTGTTGATTATGAAAATTATGTTTCTTTATTCGAAAATTTTCATTCGTCAACATGGACTTCTTTTTCAGAGGAAAACTTATCCTTTGAATACGCTAATAAAGCTCTTTCGGACTTAGGCTTTTATCTCACTGGAGATACGTTCGGTGTTTTTGGGGTTTACGCCGTACTGACACTGGTTTTGCTCGAATTGGCGCTAATTAATTACAAGGATTATATTTCGCTCCCGATAGCGACCTTCATCATGCTTCTGCTGATGTATTCAATGTCATTGAACATCGTGCGGCAGGCCCTTGCGATCGCAGTTGTTTTCTATTCGCTGAAATTTATACAACAGAAAAAACCGCTATACTATTTCATAGGTTGTCTTTTCGCAACTGGCATACATTCCACGGCTTTTATTACACTTTCATTCTACTTCCTGAAAGATGCGGACAATACAAAGTACAAATTCCTGTTCAACAATGTCGTAAAAGTTATTATCGTCCTCTTCCCACTACTGTTTACATTGCTGATAGGACAGCTTCAGTCTTATGTGTTGCTCGAGAAATATTTTGACAATTACGACCAGGAAGGAGCCAGTATTATCGAATCTTACATCCTTAAACTCCCTGTGTTAATTCCGCTGCTGCTCAATTATAAAACATTGAGTAAAAATAAACACGCCAAATTTCTGTATTATCTTTTTGCAATAGAGCTGATTCTGTTGTCCATCGCATCGATATATAAATGGGCGTTCCGCCTGTCGTATTACTCTTTTATCGGGCAGATTTTACTGGTAGGCATGCTCGTCAATCAGAAAACTCATAGTTCTGCACTATATAAGCCCTTTTTCTGCATATATTATCTCTTATACTTCTACCTCTTATTTTTCGTTTGGGGCCGAGACGGCATCTTCCCATATTCACATATAAATTAAATCGGAATGGAGAAAATAGGTATATGTACTTTCTATAATAACAATAATTACGGTTCATATTTGCAAACATTCGCTCTCGAAGCCGTCATAGGCAGTATGGGCTATAACGCCTACTTAATAGATTTTAACGATTATACCAAACCTTGGAACAGGCAGTTGCGAAATAAGACAATTTTCTCGAGGATAAAATGTATCTTATTTCACCCTCAACTATTGGTAGAAGCTCTAAAAGCGAAAATCGTCAGCAAACAATCGACGAAATGCTCCACTGCTTTAATCCGTAAATTCAAGGACTTCCTGGCGGAGAGTCTGAACCGTTACGAGGGTAATTACGTTAAAGACAATTTCAAGGCATTCGTTGTCGGCAGCGATCAAGTGTGGAAGGTCTCATTACCAGGACTGCATTCAGTGTTTTTTCTTCGTTTCTGTCCCCCTGCAAAGCGTATTTCATACGCAGCGAGTTTAGGGGGAGACTCGATTCCTCCTTATAACGCCAAATTATGCTATCGATACCTCAAGGAATTCAAGGCCATATCTGTACGGGAGGATTCTGCCGTCACACTACTCGAAGGCCTGGGCCCTGATATTCACCCCACGCATGTCTTGGATCCTGTATTGCTTGTCGGAAAAGATTTTTGGAAGAGATATATAACGCCGCATACTGACCCACAATATCTCCTAATGTACTTTCTGGATTCAGTATCGGAGCACGAGGATATAATTTTAGCGGCCATAGCGAAGTACCCAACCCATAAAATTCGGATGATTACCACTGGTGTCCAAATCAATTCCATCGAAAATATAGAATATATAGAACCTTCACCGCTTGAATTTGTATCCCTAATACATAATGCCGAGTTTGTGTTGACAGATTCCTTTCACGGCTCCGCATTTTCAATTTTATTCGACAAGGAATTTATCGTCTTACCCCGGAATTACAAGGTTTTCTCGGGACAAAGTGCGCGCATTTTTTCACTGTTAGCCATGTTTGAATGTAGGGACCGATATGTTACAGCCGCAGCACAAGTCTCAGAGATCCGTTCTATCAATAGACAAAAAACGGAAGCGATACTGCATAAGATGCAACGAACCTCAACGAGTTTTCTGGCAAAGGCGATCAACGAGTAGATCATGAGTAATGTTTATGCATATCGTAGCTTAGCGGATTTTCACCGAACCTCGACCAGCGGCGGAGCCTTTACCCAACTTGCCATGAACTTTTTTGCGCAAGGCGGAGATGTCGTTTACGGGGTTGTGCTCGATGAAAACCTTGCTGTAAGGCATCAAAGGGCCTGCACCTTGAGCGACTGTGAGAAATTCAAGAAGTCAAAGTATGTCCAAAGCGACCTGCGAGGTATTTTTCAATCGGTTGCAACAGATATTTCGAAAAATCTGAAAGTTCTATTCACCGGAACACCTTGCCAAATCAATGCGCTTTATACTTATTTAGATAAATTGCATCTGCCCCACGGACAGGTTTATACAATCGACGTTATTTGCAACGGCGCCCCAAGCGCCAAAGTGTGGACAGATTATACGTCATGGTTGGAAAAAAAGGTAGGTAAAAAATTAATCGGCTTCGGTTTCCGAGAAAAAGGCGATCCGTATAACCCATACCAGACAAAAGCTGTCTTTGCAGACGGGTCGGTTCTCGTCGATACTCCCGAAACGGCATGCTACAATCGACTATTTCTAAAAAAGCTCATAATCCCCAAAAAGTGTTTCGGTTGTCTATTTAAGAGAGAAGAACGTGTGTCGGATATCACATTAGGCGATTTCTGGGGTTGTGAAGATATTTTCTCAGATACCCGGTTACATAGCGGGGTATCGCTGGTGCTTATCAACTCAGAAAAAGGGGCCAGATTATTCGCCGATAAGAAAAGCGATAAGAATGCGATCGTAGAACGATGTATCGATAAAAGCTACTTAAAATACCAAGGCAATCTGCGACAGGTTACACCCCCTCCGACAGGGTACGACGATTTTTGGACATGCTACAAGAACAAAGGGTTTGGATACGTGGCTAACAAATATGCGGACTCTGATTTTCCGAGGTCGTTAAAATACAGAATGCGCCATTATTATAGATTATTAAAGCATCGGCTGAAATAAAATGAACGATATAAAAGTCAGCGTATGTTGTTTCACATACAACCACGCTCCATACCTCTCCAAAGCCTTGGATTCCGTCCTCTCCCAAAAGACAAACTTCAGATACGAAATTATCATCGGAGACGATTGCTCGACCGATGGATCGCAGAACATAATCAATGCATACGCAATAAAGTTTCCCGACCTGATAAAGACCATCTACCAGCCCGTTAATTCAAGAAGCAAAAAAAACTTTTCAGACGTATATAAATCGGC
>UMHG01026545.1_pt1 | contig 13581 bp, 13 predicted proteins | sample 1965471 | NCBI WGS metagenome assembly UMHG01 (sample SAMEA4836092, study PRJEB28245) | human gut metagenome | biome: gut microbiome; material: fecal sample | place: Denmark | collected 2008
GAACAGATGAAGGTTATTGATGTCATTACAGACATTGCCGAAGTGATAGAACTGGGTAATGGCAAACGGTTGACTGCTTCGCAATTCCTACAGCATTTCCTGTTCACTCCCGAAACGCAGCACAGCTATGTCTATAAGCTGAGTGGTGGAGAGCGCCGTCGTCTCTACCTGTGTACGGTATTGATGCGGAATCCAAACTTTTTGGTGTTGGACGAACCGACTAATGACCTGGACATCGTGACCTTGCAAGTGTTGGAAGAATATTTGCAGAATTTCAAGGGATGTGTTATTGTAGTAAGCCATGACCGTTATTTCATGGATAAGGTGGTAGACCACTTGCTCGTGTTCAAGGGGCAAGGAGACATTCGTGATTTTCCAGGCAATTATTCCGATTACCGTGATTGGAAACTGACGCGTGAGGAAGTGGAGAAAGAAAAAGTTAAGCCGAAAGAAGAGAAAGCACAGCGTGTACGCCCGAGTGGAACTAAACGTAAGATGACGTTCAAGGAAAAGCAGGAGTTCGAGGCTTTAGAAAAAGACATTGCACTCCTTGAAACAGAAAAGAAAGCTATAGAAGAAGCTTTGTGTAGTGGTACTTTAAATGTAGATGAACTGACTGAGAAATCAAAGCGTTTGCCTGTTTTGGAAGAAGAACTGGACGAGAAGACTTTTCGTTGGCTGGAACTGAGTGAGATAGAAGGCTGAGAGAAGAAATCTGCTCTGGTTGCCTGTTCTTGTATTTTCATGGGTGATGAATCGTTTTGAAAAAACGAGAAAAAGTTCTAATTTTAAAGTGTTTTACCGGGAAAAGATATATATTTGTATCTGATGAGGGAGGTTTTACTACAGAAAGCTCCTTCGAAATACGAGATTAACTAACTAAGTCAAACTTAAATGTAAGATTATGAACGCTCAAAGTATTGGTGAATGTGCAGGCGTTGTATGGCGGTTGCTATACGGCGATAAAAGACGATGGGAATACAAGGAAATCAAGGCTGCGACAGGGCTTTCTAACCGCGACTTGAACGCTGCGATAGGCTGGCTAGCCCGTGAAGGGAAAATTCAGTTTATCAATTTGCCGGACCGTGAGGAGGCTTTATACATTGAATTGAATCTGTATATCGGTTAATTTTGTCAGATAGCAGACAAAGGAATGCTTCCTTTCTGATATGTAATTGGATTACGTCAGGAAGGAAGCATTGTTTTTATGTATGTTGTGTCTGTTGCACAGAATGATTGATTTCTTCAATGTAGCCTAGCAGCTCTTGTCTTCCAGTTTTCTTTTCGGATGAAGTTACAAAGTAAGGTGGAAGTTCCTCCCATTGCTGCTGGAGAGTTTCCAGATAGCGGGCTACGTTGGCTTTGGTCTTTCCTGTGCTCTGTTTGTCGGCTTTGGTGAAAACGATAGCGAACGGAATCCCGTTTTCGCCCAGCCATTCTATGAATTCCAGATCTATCTTCTGTGGCTCCAACCGGCTGTCTACCAGAACGAAGAGGCAGGTCATTTGCTCTCGTTCCAGTACGTAATATTCTATCAGTTTCTGTATTTTCTCCATCATTTTCTTTCCCCGTTGGGCATAACCGTATCCGGGGAGGTCTACCAAGTACCATTCCTTATTGATAAGGAAGTGGTTGATAAGCAGGGTTTTCCCAGGAGTAGCTGAGGTCATGGCCAGTTTGGGCTGATTGGTCAGCATATTGATGAGGCTGGACTTACCTACGTTCGAACGCCCGATAAAGGCATATTCCGGTAGGCTTGTTTTCGGACACATGTCCGCACGGGAGTTACTGATGACAAATTCGGCGCTGGTAATTTCCATGATTCTTATCGGTTTATATTTTTCTAGATACGGCAAAGATACGAAAAAAACACGGATTACATGCCGTGTACTGTCCGATTACGTCCGATGCTGAGCAGAATCAGCCCGCTGAAGGTCAGCAGTCCGTTCAGCATCAGCATTTCGTAGCCGAACTGATAGCCTGTAGTCTGGAAGATAACTCGGTCTGTCAGGTAGCAGATTACTGGTGAGGCCAGGGCGATGTACGGTACACCTTTGTCACGGGGGTGTAGCCGGGTGAACAGTCCGAAACAGAAGAGTCCCAGCAGCGGCCCGTAGGTATACGAGGCTAATGTATATATAGTGTCTATTACGCTGGGGCTATCAATGGCTTCGAAGGCCAGAATGCAGAAAATAAATACTGTAGCGATGAGCAGGTGCGAGCCTTTCCGAATACGTTGTGCCCGTTGTTCGGGATAACGTTCAATGTTCAGAATGTCGATGCAAAAGCTGGTGGTTAAAGCAGCAAGGGCGGAGTCGGCGCTGGAAAAGGCGGCAGCAATGATACCGACGGTGAAAAGTACCAGGACCGTATATCCCAGGTAACCTCCGGCGGCGAACATGGGTAGCAGGTCATCGCCTTTGGCTGGTACTTCGATGTGCAGTTGCGAGGCGGCCAGTACCAGCAGTATACCCAAGCAGAGGAAGAGGTAATTTACCGGAACGAAAGAGAGCCCGTAGCAATACATGTTTTTCTGTGCTTCTTTCAAGTTGCGGCAGGACAGGTTCTTCTGCATCATGTCTTGGTCCAGACCTGTCATTACGATGGTAATGAATATACCGCTGAAGAATTGCTTGAAGAAATTCTGTTTGGACTGCCAGTCGTCGAATACGAAGATGCGGCTGTATCCGCTTTCTTGGATGGCACTCCATATTCCCTTGAAATCGGGACTGACCAGTGTGGCTGTCTGGTATAGGATGAGTCCAAGAGCCAGTAGCAAACAGAAGGTCTGCAGACTGTCTGTCCACACGATACTGCGGATACCACTTTTACGGGTATAAAGCCAGATAAGTACCACGGTTCCGATGGCGGTTACGGCGAACGGAATATGGTAGGTGCCGAATACGAAATGTTGTAGGATAATGCATACCAAGTACAGTCGGGCGGCTGCTCCCAGCGTCTTCGACAGTAAGAAGAACGAGGCGCCGGTCTTGTAGGAGTGCCGTCCGAAGCGTTTCCCCAAGTAAGTATAGATGGAGGTCAGGTTCAGTCGGTAATATAAGGGGAGTAAAACATGGGCGATGATGAAGTAGCCGCAGAAAAATCCCAGGCAAGTTTGCATGTAGGTCATGTCGATAGTCTGTACCATACCTGGTACTGATACGAAGGTTACTCCGGAAAGTGAAGCTCCTATCATTCCGAATGATACGATGTACCAGGGAGACTCCCGGTTCCCACGGAAAAAGGCGTCGTTGTCTGCATGACGTTTCCCGGCCCAGCTTGAAACCGCAAGTAGCAGACAGAAATAGAGTACGATAGTCAGTAAGATAAATAATCCGTTCATCTCTTAATTCTTTTGAAAGTACAAATATACGCAGAGTTTTTGTACTTTTGCGTTCTGAAACTGTAAAGCGAATAGAATGAACCAACAATATCCCTCAGTCCTATTGGAAAAAGCGGTAGGAGAGTTTGCCAAACTGCCGGGTATCGGCCGAAAGACGGCCATGCGTCTGGTGCTGCATCTGTTGCGTCAGGATACGCAGAGTGTGGAGGCTTTCGGCAATGCCATGATTACATTGAAGCACGAAGTAAAGTACTGTAAGGTCTGTCATAACATATCTGATACAGATGTGTGTCGTATCTGTTCCGATACTTCGCGTGATGCTTCGGTCGTTTGTGTAGTCGAGAATATCCGTGATGTGATGGCTGTCGAGAATACTCAGCAGTTCCGTGGCTTATATCATGTATTGGGGGGAGTCATCTCTCCGATGGATGGTATTGGCCCGTCTGATCTGCAGATAGACAGTTTGGTAGACCGCGTCCGTGCAGGAGGTATAAAAGAAGTTATTCTGGCACTGAGCTCTACCATGGAGGGTGACACTACCAATTTCTATATTTTCCGGAAATTGAGTGGCTTCGATGTGAAGCTGACCGTCATTGCACGCGGTATTTCCATCGGCGATGAATTGGAGTATACGGATGAAGTGACATTGGGGCGTTCTATCGTAAACCGGATTGTATTTACTGGTACCATGTAATTGATGTAAGAAATGAAGACAAGAATCAATCGATTGTTGAACCGGCTGAAAGTGGAGTATGCTGCGTTCTGGGTGTTGTGTCTGTTACTGTTGTGTCTGTATGAAACAGAAGTTTTGCCTCAGGGTGTCTGGGCTGGCGATGTTCGTATGGAATACATCCTTCAGACGGTGGGAATTCTGCTGGCGGTAGCTTTCATTCCCCTTTCACTTCGAGTATTCAGCCTGTCACTTACCCGTTATGTGCGTCAACTGCCGTTGGAAGAGGCTTTACAGAGTTACTGCCGCTGGAACGAGGTACGGACGGCTATGTTGCTGGTTCCGGCACTATTCAATTTCTCGGTCTATTACTGGACTCTGAACACTACCGGTCTGTTGTGTGGCATCATGGTGCTGGTAGCCTCGTTGTTTTGTGTGCCCGGTAGGAAGCGTCTGCTGTCGGAGTTGGACTTGAATGATTTGTCCGAGGTATGAATACCTATACTGAGTCCCTGTTTCTGCGTGCCCCTGAACCGGAAGATTTGGAGGTCATGCTGGCTATGGAGAACGATACGGCTGCCTGGACAGTCGGAGCAGCTACCGGTTTCTATTCACGTTATCAGTTGAAGCGGTATATCGCCGAGAATCAGAATGATATTTATGCAGACCGGCAGCTTCGGCTAATGGTAGTCCATCCGCTTGACGGAGTAGTTGGTATGGCCGATTTGTGCAGTTTCGATCCGCGTCATAACCGTGCAGAAGTGGGTGTTGTAGTTCGGACAGACAAACGGCATCAGGGGGTCGGACGGAGAGCCCTTCAGTTGTTGGAAACGCACAGTTTCACTCGTTTGTGCATTCACCAGCTTTATGCCTATATTGCTGCCGACAATGTGTATAGCTTGTCGCTATTCCGGCAGGAAGGCTTTATGGAATGTGGGTGTTTACGCCATTGGTTGAGTACTCCCACCGGATATAAGGATGTATATATTTATCAGAAGATTCGTTTGTCAGTTGAATGAAGGATAGAGTGGATATTTTGCCCACAATCGGTAGGGGTCTCCCAAGTCGCTCATGTAGTGTTCCCACATTTCGTTCAGAGGAGTTTCCAGTAGCTGCTTTCCATTTGGTGGACTGACAATCCAGGAATCTTCAGCTATTTCATTGGCCAGTTGTCCTTTTCCCCATCCGGCATATCCGGCAAAAAACCGTATCTTCTCTGCTATTGGATTTCCTTCGAGAATGTAGGTCTGTAGTGTTTCGAAGTTACCATTCAGGAAGAGACCGTTTTTCAGGTCGAAAGCTCCTTCCAGATCAGCTAGGGTATGGATTAAAAAAATGGTGTTTCGTTCCATCGGCCCTCCTTTGTATACAGGGATGATGGGGGCTTCGGCCAATTCCGGAACTAGTTGGTTCAAGTAGAGATGATACCGGAAATTCTTGTTGATGATGAGTCCCATGCTCTCTTCCTCGGAGTGCGTAACTGTAAGGATGACTGTCCGTGCGAAGTGGTAGTCATGCAGGAGGGGAGAGGCCAGTAGCAGGCTTCCCGTAGTGGGTGTACGCCTGTTCGATTTCACTTGAAAGATTTGCATGTTCATGGTTGTTATTGCTAATGTTATTCTAAGATAGTAAAATAATCGGTATATGTCCGCATAATCATTCAGAAATGTTTGTTCTGAGGTCAAGATTCTCCTATTTTCATCATATATGAGTAAAAAATAGATTTTTTTTGAAGAATTGTTTGCAGGTTTCAGAAAAATACCTACCTTTGCAACCGCAATCGAGAGAGAAAGCAACAAAATCAAAAATATTTTGGTGCGTTAGTTCAGTTGGTTAGAATACATGCCTGTCACGCATGGGGTCACGGGTTCGAGTCCCGTACGCACCGCAATAAATGCTGATTATCAGTAAAATATAAAACAAACACCCAATTTTACACCCAATAAAGTAAAATTGGGTGTTTGTTTTATTTAAGCATATTACTTATTCTATCACGTTGTGAGGAGAATGGTTATTTTCGAAAATTACGGGAATAGCCCATATAGCATCTTTATATTTCCCTTTTCCGTAATGATGCATTGCTGGCGTCCATCTTGGCATGTTTCTGATTATTCGTTCCACTTCTTCATCCCACTGTGGTATTCCGCAGCTTCTTAACGTTTTCGCTTCTTTGATTTCTCCGTATGAATCAATATGTATTTTGTACACTCCTTTGGCTTTTTGCTGTTCACCTAATAAACAGGCATCATACTTGAGGCTTTGGCAAATATAATTCTGAGGCGACCACCGTTTCCCATCTTGGAATTTTGCTTGTTCCTCCCATTCCACAAAACAATGTTTCAATTCTTCCTCTGCAATACTATCAGCCTTTACTCTATTCCTATATCGTTGGGGCAGGAAAGGAACATATACCGTATAAAAGCATTCCATTCGCTTGCCGTTCTTATCTCTACACGGCAGGCAATGTGGAAGTTCTTTTGTTAATCTGATTACTTCTTTGTCAAACTCTTTATAAATGGTGGTCAGTATATTGATTTCACGAGGCAAGCCCAGCGTGTCAACGGAGAACATCACAACGGAATAACCTGCCACATTCTTTTTCAGTAACTCTTTCGGGTACTTCATTTGTGAGACATAATACTTTTCCAAATCATAATCCCATTTTGCCCATTTGGGTGCTTCGTCTATCGTTTGAGTATCTTTTATAGGCGTAGCACCTAATCGCCAAATTACATCCTTGCGCCAAAGACTATCCAAGTAAGCCTCTTTATCCTTAGATTGAATTGGTACAACTGTATATAGTCCCTGCTCATCTTTGGTTATTTCATATTTCCCGGAATCCAACCATTGATTCCATTCTTCAAACAAAGAACAAATAAACAGGAAAAGGTCGTCCGAGATATTCAACTCTCTACCAGACTTACAAGAGAAAAACAGCCGTTCATCTTTGATTGATAATCTGCCTCTGGCTCTATCCAATGCTTTCAGGTAAACCACTTGATTATAGGCATAGTACCGATTAAATCCGTTTCCTGTCATAGGGTCTATAGCGGAATAGGACATCATCCCTTTCGTTTGCAGGAATGTGGTGTCTGTCAAGGTTGATTTGTAATCATTGGCTTCTTGCCACAGTTTCTTGGTAGTCAGTTCGCTCAAGCTATCTTGATAGGAAAGATTGATTTCACTATTCAACTTCTCATAGATGGCAGGTAGTTTTTTATCACAGTGAGAAGTAATGACAAAGTTTCCGCTTTCAATTCTGCAATTAACCCTTGAATTGGTTATCACGGAATCATTGAACACAAAAGCTATCTGTTTACCTATAGCCTTTTCAGTTTCGGATGTCCAATGTTCAAAATAATATGGATGGACTTGCCCGTAAATGGCATACCTCCCAAAAGCATCTGTATCTAAACGCAATACCGCAAAATCTTTTGAAGCAACGATAGGTACAGAGGAAAGAGTGTCTGTTTGCCCACTTAACACATGATACCAGCCGTTTTCACGATGGATTGTTGATTGGGAACTGAACAGTTGCCGCCTACTTGAACAACTTGTAATTACAAGCAAGCACAATAGTATAGATGTTATTGATTTCATAATCTTGCTTTTATTCGATTCTAAATTCCGCACTCATAAACCACTTTTGAGGAGAGCCATCGAAACCTATTTCTTTAATCACTTTATAAACTCCCGGCTTGTTGTCATTGACAATAGGGTGAAGCCTTGCCTTAAAATGGAATGTACTTCCTTGTGTCAATCCATACCCAATGTCTTTCCAATTGCCGCCATCATGGAGAAGTATCCAACGGTTTCCTTTTTTACGCACGACATTGTATGGTTCTCCAAAAAAAAGACTACGAGGATTACCGTTGGTTAGTGCTACCGATATGACTTCAGTTCCCACCGGATAGACAGGCTGCTCGGTTCGCATGGTTACGTGTAAAGTGTCGGAAGACACAGATTGGGTAAAAAGTTCGTCTTGTTGTATTTTACCATGACTAACAGCCGAATAATTCACGACTTTTCTTCTGAACATTTCTTGGAAACGGGGCGTATTATTCATTAAGCCCACACAAATCGTATCACCATCATCATTTTGAATCCAAGTGGAAGAAATGTTTTGCGCCGTGGTATCGTTAGAAGTCATTCTGTTTTTATCCCAATAATCATCAATTCGTTCACGAAGCCTTTTTACTCCTTTTTTATCAACCAGTTCAAATTCGGCATGAGCAACTTTTGTGTCTCTGTTGAAAGCCTTGTAAATACGATATTTGCCAGGGCGATTAGGAACTTCGGAAGTATAGAGCTCAATCGTTTGCTCATGGGTAGGGTTTTCAGGTGGAAATATCCATAAGATACTGTTGATTATAGGATTGGTTGGCAAAGCCTCCCAAGTATTCTGCTTCTCGTTGAAATAAGCAAGACTGTAGCTTTCTCCGCAATCATATTCAAAATGAGAGTGATTGGTGATAATTACTTTCACTTCCGTTGTCGCTAATGGATAGTAATCATATTCTGTCTTCATGGAGAGTGAATCGGGATTGATGGCTTCTCCCGTTGGAATATCACGGGGAACGGGTTGTAGTATGGCGATTGCTTTGGGTGATTTTTCTTGTTCTTCTTCCAACGAAATAGGTTCGGTTTCAGATATACTGTCAGTACGCAATTCTTCTTGCTGTGGGATACTATCTATCTCATGTTCTTGCCCTTTGTTTGAAGTAATGGAATGGCAAGAACAAAGAAGTGTTAATGATACGAGTAATAAATGTTTCATGATTGCTATTATTTGAGTTTAAAAGCTACAGGAACTGTGTATTTCACCTTTACCGCTTTCCCTTTTAGTGTACCGGGTTTCCATTGAGGAAGCATTTTTATGAGACGTAGTGCCTCGTTATCTAAAGAAGGCTCAACACTTCTCACAATGTTAGGTTCTATTATGTAACCGTTTTCATCTACAATAAACTGAACCGCAACCCTTCCTTGTATTCCTTCCGTTTGTGCTTTGGTTGGATATTTCATATTATCATTGATAAATTGTAACAATTTATCCATACCACCGGGAAATTCGGGCATTTGGTCGATTACATTATAGATTGGTGGGTAAACGGCTTCTTCTGATGGTAATAAAGTGTCATTTAATTGGCTATAGGGATGTCTTTTGAAAAGTTCAATCATATTATCTTGTAATTGAAATTCAGTCATTAAAGTATATTCTTTACTATATCTTCTTACTGTAAGAAAAAAACGATAACGACCGGGAGTATGCCTGAATAATTCTGCATTGTAATAATATTTATTACCTTGCCAAAGTATAATTTCTTCATCAAATACAACAAGCTGCATAGGAATATCCCTCCATATTCCTTTTTCATCCTCATAAGTGTAGCTGTAATATCCTCCAAAGCCAATATCAGTACCACTATTGTTGTGCAATATGAAAGTAACTTGTTTTTGTTTTGTGGAATAAATTGGGAATTCAGGGTGTAAAGAAAGTCCCAGCGTATCATTTATTCCAACCGTATTGTTTATGAGAGTTTGCGGAACTTTTTCTTGTTTAGGCTTGTTTGCACATCCTATCAGTAACAAACAAAATAGGCATAAATTTATCGCTTTCATAGTTCGAACTATTTATAGGGTGAAACAATGTATTTACAAATATAATAAAAGTGCAATTCATTAACAATCAGAATTGCACTTTTATTTTCTACCAAAGAATTATATTTTCAACCCTTTTCTCGGTCTGTTCTCCTCTTTTTGGGTGCGGCTTACACCCAGTTTTTCTTTGAGTTCCTGAAACTTCATTCTGAACCATTCAAGTATCGGCATACCGTCAATACATAGCTGGAATTTCCCATTCTCCTGCGGGTTCCTCTCCACGGTTGCCGTCGAGTGCTCCGTCCTGAACCTCTCGTTGTGCTCCTTCGAATAGAGCCTGCCTTTGAACCCTACGGGCTGCAGGCTGACGATTCGCCTTGTCAGTTCCTCGGTGAACCCCACTTCCCGGCATTGTTCGGCTATGGGCAGCAGTTCCGTTACGATAGGGAAATAGGTATCTATCTGTTTCAGCCTATTGTCGTACCCTGCAATTTTCTGTTGGTAACTCCGGTCTATTTTGATTATCTCGCTGTTGTGGCGGTTCTCCATGTTCTTCTGTTCCCTCTGTTCGGCTTGTACCCGCTTTTGCAGCTTCACAATGTCCTGCCTCAAACTTTCGTTCTCCGCTTCCAGCCTCTTGACCTTGCTGCCGCCCAAAAGAGAACTCACCCCGTCCGCTATGGCTGTGGTGGCGTTTACTGCTGCGTTCTTCATCTTCTGCGTGTTGATTTCCCCCTTGACCTGCTTCAGTTTCTTCTGCGCTTCCTCTTCCAGTTGCAGCAGGTTTTCTATATTCTCCTGCAGGCTGTCCTGCCGCTCCACCAGTTCCTTGTAGTATTGCGAGGTGGAAACGTGCCTTGCCAGCGAGCCGTCCACGCCTCTCTGCAATCCGTATTTGCTCATGGCTTGTGCGTAGGTGTCCTGATAGTGTTTCAACTTGTGCCTTGCCATGACGTCATCAGTGCACAGCCTCACGTCCTGCGGGTTCTTCTTTCTGTATTTCTTTTTCCCGTTCCGTTCTTCTTGTCTGGCTTTCCTGCGCTCTCCGGTCACTATCGGTACGACTGTGGCGTGTATGTGAGGTGTCTTCTCGTCCATGTGCAGGACTGCCGACACGAGGTTCAGCTCCCCGTATGTTTCACGGAGCCATTTCAGGTTGTCGCTGCACCAGCCGTCAAGCCGCCCGTCCGCTTCCATTTGCTTCATGTCCTTGTTGCTTCCGGTGAGCAGTACCCGGATTGCCTTCACCTGGTTGGTGCCCACCTTGCGTCTGATGCCTGCCGTTTCTATCCGGTGCGCTATCGCCTCGGTGCGGTTCTTCACCCCTTCGGGAAACTGCACCAGTTCCCGGTTCAGGTGCGTGCGCGTACTGTCCGCGTTCTTGGGGTGGACGGTACGCTCTATGTGCGTGGACATTGCACCGTCCGCACCTTTTGCCTTTTCCAAATGCAAAACTGCATATCCCATAACTGTAATACATTTTTCGGTTAATACTTCCCCTGCCTTGTTCCCATGCCGCATGGCTCCGGGGTTTCAAAAGGGGCGGCGTCCCTTTTGCTCATTGGGGCTTTTTTAGCAATGCGTGCATTGCGTGAAGAAAAAGCCCTAATGAGCTATGGCTTTTTTAAAGCCTTCAGCCGGCTGTGCGGTTACATCCTGAAACCTCTGCCTTTCCTCTCCGGCTGCCTTGCCTGCCGTTGTTCTCTTTCCGGTTCCTGCTTCTCCTGCCGCCGTTCCGCTTGTCCTGACCGTTTACCACAAAGGAAGTCGTTCAGGTCGTTGTAGCCTCCGTATATGTGTGACGCGTCCCGGACACGCATTCCGTATTCCTCCCGCAGTTCCTGAACGGCTTCCATTCCCGCCTTGTCGTCGTCAAGAAAACAATGGATGCGTCCGTAACCGCCCAAAGGCCGGATTGCTTTGGATAGGTTGGAAGTCGAGTTCAGCACGATGTAGTCCTACCCGTCAAGGTCGGGGCGCTCCGGACACCTTTCCAGCCGCAGGGTGAGGAAGGAGAGGTAGTCCATGAAGCCCTCGAAGAGGCAGCAGGTCTCATTCGGCTGTTCCTGCCGTATGTGGGTGATGTCTTTCGGTGCGATGCACCCCTTGAAGAGCTTGTTGCGTATCTCGTAGCCTCCCGAACGGTTGGGGAAGCCGACGGCAAAGTATGGTTTGCCGTCGGTCAGATAGTGTACTTCCCTGCATTCTCTTTTTGCCAGCTCCGTATTTATCCCCCTCTGCCGCAGATAGGAATACAAGGCGGGGGAAGAGAGCGGCACCACCTCCAACTGTTGGAAACTCGGTTTTGAGGGTGCCTGCTTGCCAAAAGAAAAGGAGACCGGATGCACGCCGGGCGCCTGCTCCACTATCCGTTCCAAAAGGTAGGGCAGGCTGTCGGACGCGTAGAGTTCCTGCGCCAGTGCGATGATGTTCCCGCCCCTGCCTGCGCCAAAATCGTACCATAGGTTGCGTTCCGTATTCACCTTGAAGGACGGCTCCCGCTCGTCCCTGAACGGTGACTTGTACCATAAATTTCCTCCCTGCCGCCTTACCGGGTCGTAGCCGAGACTGTGCAGGTATTCCTCTATGCGTATCTGTTTCGCTTCATTCGTATTCATGTAGGTTTCTGTTTAAGTGGATATTGTTTTTTCTTTTCGCCCGTACCTTTCCGTATATTACGGGCTGTATCCACTTTACTTTACTTCCGTATATATATGGTACGGGAATAAAGTAAAGTGCTTTTATCAGTAACCGGAACACTTCACTTTACTCTGACGTATATATATGCCCTGACTAAAGTAAAGTGGTTTCCGGTCTGTGCCGCTAATAGTGGAAGTCGGGGTTGAAAGTGTATTTCCTGCCGTTCTCCTGCACTATCATCCGCTTGCTTTTGAGCATGGTGATGAGTTTTACCACCTTGTTGTCTCCAAGCGTGACACCGACAGAGGCGTATGCTTCCTGCAAGGCTTCCGCAAGTTCCTGATAGCCGTATTCGTCTTTCAGGGTGAATGCCGCTTCCAGTGCGATGCGGTGCTGCCGCTCGGTGATGTCCTTGTACGGGTCGAACTTCTCCCTATTTCCTTTTGTCTCATCCTTGTCCTTGAACTGGTAGTCCTCCAGCAGTTCGGGCAATGCTTCCTCATTGATGCGGAATGCGAACGGTTCGAAGTCCACCGCCCTGATATGTGCGGTTTTGACCGTACTTATGTCGGGATTCTTGCTGTCCTTCTCCACTTGCAGCACCGTTTCCGCCTTGTTGCTTAGCTCGGTTCCGATGTGCCCCCTTGCGTTCTCGTCCCCCTTGTTCTGGTGCAGTATGGTATGGATGTGGATGTTCCTTTCCCCCGTCCATGTCATCAGCAGGGAGATTACCTTCGTGGATTCGCCGGGGCTGTTGATGTCGTACACCATGTCCCGTATTCCGTCGATGACTACCAGCCCGACGTTTTCAGTCCGGTAGATTGCCTCCCTCACGATTGCTATGCGCTCTTCGGGCGTGTATTTCCGCAGGACGAGGAACTCAAGGTTCTCATGGTTGCTGCCTGTCGGCAGTCCCGCCATGCGCAGGCTGCGCCTTGCCACTTTCGCACAGTGGTAGGAGCTCTGTTCGGTGTCCACATAGAGTATTTTCCGCTTGTTTTCGGGCAGTTCCGCCGTATAGTTCAGTACCGTCCCGTTTTTCAGCGCAGCAGCCACGATTGCGGAGACGTTGAATGTCTTCTTGCTCTTGGCTTTTCCAATTGACGCGCTGAAGTTTCCCAACGTGCCGATGACGGAGCCCTGCACTTTCAGGATTTCAGGTGCCTGCTCGTAGTCTTCCGAAAGGTCAAGCCGCGAGGCATGCCATAGGATTATCGCCTCTTCGGGCGTGATGTTTCTTTCCTTGTTTTCCATATGGCACCTCCCTATCTGCGTCCCCCGCTTTTACGTCCTGCCAGTTCCAGCGCCATGTCCGCATCGACGATGATTT
>UMHG01018945.1_pt1 | contig 13052 bp, 9 predicted proteins | sample 1965471 | NCBI WGS metagenome assembly UMHG01 (sample SAMEA4836092, study PRJEB28245) | human gut metagenome | biome: gut microbiome; material: fecal sample | place: Denmark | collected 2008
CCAACAAACATTGATGCATATGCAAACATTCCGATCTTAGGACAGCTGTCCATTGCATTTCTGCTTCTTCTTGGAGGAAGTTTGTATTTTACTTTACGTTTTGGTTTTGTGCAGGTAAAAGAATTCAAGACAGGAATCCGTCTTCTGACTTCCAAACAGCAGGCAAAGGTTGGAACTTCCCAGCTGGCAGCTTTTCTGGTCAGTATGGGCGGCCGCGTCGGTGCCGGAAATATTGTAGGTGTAACCGGGGCGGTAACCATTGGAGGACCGGGAGCGATCTTCTGGATGTGGGTTTCCGCATTCCTGGGGATGGCGACATCCTTCTGTGAAGCAACACTGGCACAGATTTTTAAAGAGAGAAAAGGAAATGAATATGTAGGAGGTTTTACCTTCTATATCCAGAAGATCTGGAAAAACAAAGCATGGATCGGTGCGGCAATGTGCATCATGTATCTGATCTACAACATGCTGAGTATTCCGGTACATACCTTCCATGTATTTACAGCAGTAAGCTCTATTGCAGATGAAGTAACAGGAAAAACAACACAGGTAACAGATCCCCTGTACTATGTGATCGCAGTTGCCATTATCGTGGTCATCGCAGTTATCACATTTGGCGGAATCAAAAGCGTAACAAAATTTTCCGATGCGGTTGTACCGGTTATGGCAGGGTTATATGTTCTCATCGTACTGGTACTGATCGTTCTGAATATCGGAAAAGTGCCGGGATTCTTTGCGGCTGTATTTGTAGGAGCATTTAAACCAAGCGCTATCTTTGGCGGAGCATTTGGTGTGGCTATGGCACAGGGACTGAAACGAGGACTTTTATCCAATGAGGCTGGTATGGGTACTGCAACACAGGCCTCCTCTATTGCGGATGCCAATCATCCGTGCGAGCAGGGATTCATTCAGTCCATCGGTGTATTTGTAGATACCATTGTGATCTGCTCTCTGGCTGGTTTTGTGGTAACTGCAGGTGCTATCTGGAATAATCCGTCCATTGACTGGGATGTGATGAAGGCAAACAAGATCGGAACGTTCCTGACTTCCGTCAAGGAGCTGGTACCGGGAGACGGAATCCTGGATGTGATCGTATTTATCATCGTGGTCGTTGCATTTGGACTGTTTGCATTTACAACACTTCTCTGTGACCTGACTTATACAGAGATCGCTGCAAACAAGATTTCCAAGAATAAAAAGTTCATCTATTTTACAAGATGCCTTGGAGCGCTGATCTTCGTTCCACTTGGAACCCTGACTGTATTATCCGGACTTCAGCTGGATAACCTGTGGTATGTATCTGACCTGATCAATGTAATCCTGATCTTTGTCAACATCCCGACACTTCTGGTTGGAAGAAAACTGGTTACCAAAGCATATGAGAATTATAAGAAAAATCCAGGCAGGCGTTTTGTGGCATCTGATATCGGAGTAGAATCTGAGGTATGGACTGCGGAGGCAGCAAAGGAGAACAGATAAAAAATGAAAATAAAAGTAATCATGTCAGACAAGGCCATGAGCAGAGAAACCATGGACGCACGTGAGAAAATGCTGAAAGTGGCACTTTCCTCCGATGCAGAGGTTTCCGTGGACTGTATCAAAAAAGGTCCGGACGAGCTGGACTGTAATACAGATGAGGCCTTTGCTGCGGCGGAAATGGTGAAGGAGAGTATCCGTGCGGAAAAAGAAGGATACGATGCCATTGTGATCTACTGCTTCAGCGATGTGGGAATTGATGCCATCCGTGAAAATGTAAGAATTCCGGTGATCGGTCCCGGAGAAACCAGTCTGGCTGCGGCGAGCATGATCTGCAACCGTTTTACGGTGCTGACTTCCGAGAGTATCAATATTCCAAGAACCTACCGTCGTCTGATGCGAAACGGCATTGCCAGGGAAAAAATGGCAGCAGTCCGGGCGCTGGATATTCCGATCGGAGAACTGCGCACCAATCCGGAGGCTACAGAAAAATATCTGAAAGCTGTCTGCAAAAAAGCAGTGGAGGAAGATCATTCCGACGGGATCATCTTAGGTTGTCTTGGAATGGCAGGATATGGAGAAAAGCTGGAAAAGGAACTTCCGGTGAAGATCATTGATCCGGCATTTCTGGCGGTTGCGTATGCGGAATTATGTGTAAGAGTTGGAATGCGGCACATTCCGGCAGTTTATCCGGTTTTTACAAACAGCAGCAATGTAGAATTATAAACTGAAAAACAACAGAGCAGAAACACTTTCCGGATTGGATCCGGAAGGTGTTTTTTTGCATATAAAACAGAGATATGAAACTTGTAAATGTCCGATATTTACGGCATAATAACTTTACAGAATGTTTTTAGGAGGAATCACAGTATGAGGAAAAAAATCAGAGGTCTGATAGCAATGGTTATCTTATTGATCTGCTTTTCAGTACCGGCAGCAGCGGCAACAGAAAGTTTTCATTTTGAGCAGAAAACAGCTTCTGTGCAGGTAGGAAAAACCAAAGAGCTGTCTGTTTACAACAATGGAAGAAAAGTAGATCCAAAGAAAGTCCAGTGGAAAAGCAGCAATCCCAAACTTGCAGCCATATCCAATGGAAAAGTCACCGCAAAGAGCTGGGGAAATGTTCAGATTTATGCTGTTTATGGAGGAAAAAAAATTTCCTGTAAAGTGTATACATATAATCAGCTCATATACACAGATTTTACCGGATATAAAACAACTCCGATAAAAACAAAAACAGGAAAAACAATACAGCTGAAGCCGGAAAAGCATGGAAGCGTGGCAATTTATAAATCTTCGAATACAAAAATCGCGACAGTTTCATCCAGTGGTATTGTAACACCAAAAACAACAGGCACAGTCAAAATAACCTGTGTGTCTTTGGGAAGAAACCGGTATATTGCATCTGCGGAAGTGGTTGTCGGAGCAGAACTGAAATCAGTTTCGACTTCTTCAGAAATCGTAATGGATAAAGGGGAACAGAAAATACTGAAGGTAACTGTCCATCCGGGAAATGCATATGTAAGAACAATAACTTATGCCACATCCAACAGTTCCGTTGTTACAGTATCCAGGACGGGAAAAATTACAGCAAAGGCTCCCGGCCTTGTAAAGATCACAGTGACGGCAGATGGTGGAAAGAAAATAAAAAATACCATACAGGTATACGTTCGAGACAAAAAGACAGGTACATCCAATGCACCTCTGAGTGGAAGTTCTGGTACGATCCTGCACAGAGGATTAAGTCTGGAAGCACCGGAAAACACACTTCCTGCTTTCAGTCTTGCAGGACAGAAAGGTGCGAAGTATGTAGAAACTGATGTACGACAGTTAAAAGACGGGACATTTGTGATTTTTCATGATTCTAATCTGCTGCGTATGTGTGGCGTTGATAAGAGAATTGAAAACCTCACATATCAGGAAGTAAAGAAGTATCCGGTTATTACAGGAACAAATGCTTCTGCATATAAGCATAATATTATTCCTACACTGGAACAGTATCTTCAGTGCTGTAATAAATATTCCATGACACCGGTGATCGAGATCAAATCAAACCTGGATCAGAATGGTGTTGCAAAGTTTAACCAGATCATAAAAAAATCCAGAAAAAGTCCGGTTGTGATCTCGTTTAAGGAAGAACCGCTGATCATGCTCAGACAGATAAACAGAACCGTGAGCATACAGTGGATACTCCGGGATCAGATCACCAGTGCAGCGCTGAATGAATGTGCCAGATATAAATTTGACGTAAGTGCTCAGTATGGATGTACCAACAGAGCTACAATAGCCAGAGCGCATTCGAAAAATATTAAGGTCGCACTGTGGCTGTTTACAGATTCCAGGATTGCAGACTGCTATAAAAACTGGGGTACAGATTATCTTACCTGTGAGAGAATGATGTAAGACGCTGGAGGCTGACAGGTATTCTTCTGTTACGGTTATGCAGAGCATCAGATGGAAGGTCAGAGAATGTTACAGATACCAGTAGAGGAGTTGAAACAGTATGGAAACAGAAATATCAGGAAGATTGCTTATTACCGGAGATTTGCACGGTGATACTGCGGCATTAACGATGATTACCAGACAGCTTCGAGAGGGAGATGCATTATTTGTTGCCGGAGATTTTGGGTTTGTATTCTGGGATAACAGAGATGAGCATGTATTTTTGGATGATGTAGACCGGTTTCTTCAGAAAATAAACGGATATATTATTTTTGCGGATGGAAATCATGAAAATCACCGTGCACTGAATAAATTCCCTGTTGAACAATGGAATAATGCCAGAGTCCATATGATCCGAAGCAGGATCATTCATGTGCTTCGAGGAGAAGTTCTTTGTCTGAAAGGGAAACGAATATTCTGTTTTGGAGGAGCTTTTTCCATAGACAGGGCATATCGTACCCTGAACAAAAGTTACTGGGAGGAAGAGATTCCCTCTGAGGAAGATTATGAGAATGGAAATAAAAATCTTAAGGCCTGTGACTATAAGGTAGATTATGTGATTACACATACCTGTCCGTTAAATCTTATACCTTCACTTGGGGGATATCACTCGGCGATGGAAGAACGGCAATTGCAGAATTATCTGCAGTATGTAAGTGAGACGGTATATGATTCACTGACCCGGTGGTATTTTGGGCACTGGCACAGAGATCAGGAATTTGGCGAAAAGTTCCGTGTGGTCTATCTGGATCTTGTAGATATGGAAACGGGAAAAAAGATCTGGTGATTATCCTTGCTTTTATATTGGTAACAGGCTATACTAATGAGACATATATCTGATTGATGGAGGGTTTTATAAATGAAAATTGCAGCAACATACGATAACGGAAACATTTTCCAGCACTTTGGAAAAACTGAGTTTTTCAAGGTGTATGAGGTAGAGGATAATAAGGTTGTTTCCAGTGAGGTGATCGGTTCCAATGGTACCGGACATGGTGCACTTGCAGGACTTCTTGCAGAGCAGGGAATCAGCGTTCTGATCTGTGGAGGAATCGGTGGCGGAGCACAGAGTGCACTTGCTGAGGCTGGTATTGAGTTATGTTCCGGAGCACAGGGTGATGCAGATGCGGCTGTAGAGGCTTATCTGAAAGGTGAGCTGGTATCTACCGGTGTGAACTGTGATCATCATCATGAGGAGGGACATTCCTGCGGAAGCCATGAAGATGGACACTCCTGCGGCGGACATGAGGAAGGACATTCCTGTGGAAACTGTGGTGGCGGATGTGGTTCCCAGCCGGCTATCACAGGTCCTAATGTTGGAAAAACCTGCCGTACCCATTACAGAGGAACATTTAACGATGGAACACAGTTCGATTCTTCCTATGACCGTGGCGAACCGCTGGAATTCATCTGCGGAGCCGGTCAGATGATCAAAGGTTTTGACGCGGCAGTTGCAAACATGGAAGTCGGACAGGTGGTAGATGTGCACCTGATGCCGGAAGAAGCTTACGGAATGCCGAATCCGGATGCCATCTTTACTCTTGAGATCGCACAGCTTCCAGGTTCCGAGGATCTTACCGTGGGACAGCAGGTATATCTCTCCAACCAGTATGGACAGCCATTCCCGGTTAAAGTAAACGCAAAAGATGAGAAGACTATTACTTTTGATGCCAATCATGAGATGGCAGGTAAAGAGCTGAATTTCAGAATTGAATTAGTTGAAGTGAAATAATAAGAAGTGTTGGGAGGTGCTGTATGGAAGCATATGGCATCTCTCTTTTTGTCTGAAGGAAGGTGGGTTTTCCGGTGAGGATTTCTATGATACCATTTGGATTACTGTCCGGTTTTATGGACAGTAAAGAAATACGGCTCACAGAGCTGGAAGAAGAAGGATTTCGGTTTCGGCTGGCAGAAGAATGTCCGGAACAGGAGTGCTTTCTGATCTGTTTTTATGATATGAAAAAAGCCGGGTATCGGAAGGTGGAGATCCGGAAGTTTGAAATGAACGTAGTGATGCTGGCAGCAGAAGAGCGGCGTTTACAGGAAAATTCAGACATTTTTTTCAGAGAGTATTCTGTGAAAGTAGAGCAGAAAGACTATGTACAGGAAGTTCAGCGGCTGGCCGGAGAATACAGCAGATATATCCGTCTGAAACTGAATGGTGACGATGGAGAGCTGGCGGAGGCACTGACTGGTTATCCTGCGGAACTTGATGAAGTGCATTGCGGGAGTCTGGAAGAACAGAAAAAACTGTGGTTTGAAGGAGATTCCATAAAACGAAATCCGGATACAGATCAGAATATAGAACGTGGCAGTATGTGTGAGGAGTTGAGAACTGGCAGAAATGAAAAAGTGTCGTATCCGGCAGTTCCGGAAAAAGAACTGGTGCGGAATTGTGGAAAATATGGCAATAATAGAAGTTCTACAGACACAGAAAGGTCATTCCGGAACAAAGGGACAGAGTTTGCTCTGGAATTAAACGATACTTCCCTTTATGAAGAATATCTGTGTCGGCCTCTGCCGGATTTTCTGGCGTATTACTGGCAGAAAAATCATCTCACTCAAAGCTGGCTTGCAGGTCGCACACCGGAAAGATTTTATATTGGAAATCAGTTCTGCCATAACCTGTTTCCAACAGAAGAACAGCTTTTTTCTATTATGGATAAAATGCGTTCGGAAGACCTGGAGGTTACACTGGCATTTTCCTATATCCGGGAATTTATGCTTTCGTCCGTGGAAAAACTTCTGGAAAAAGTGGATAACTGGTGTTGTGTTCATGGGGTGAATGTGGAAATTGTGGTCAATGACTGGGCCATGGTGGAGATACTACGTGGAAAAACTTCACATTTAAGTCCGGTTTTTGGGACACTGCTCAATAAACGTAAGAAAGATCCGCGGATGAAATATAAATCCGGAGATACCGCATTATTTCAGCACAACAGTCTGAATGCGGAATTTTACCGGGATTTTCTGGCGAAAGAATTTCATATCCACAGATATGAATGGGAATCCTGCGGTTATCCACAGGAGTTTCCACCAGGGAAAAACAGCATTCATCTGCCTTTTTATCAGACGAATACATCCCAGTATTGTCCGCTGTACGCCCTGTGCACCACAGGAGATCGTGGTATGCAGCAGCTTGCGGAACACTGTCCGAAATTCTGTGAAAAATATTCGTTGCTTTACCCGGAACATTTACACATGATCGGGAGGTATAACTCTCTGTTCGGTGTGGATAAAACACTTCTGGAGTCACCGGAAATGTGGAAAAAAATAAAGGGCATAAAACCGGACCGCATTGTGGTGAATCTGTGACAGGGAGGAAAGAACTATGAAGATCACAGCCGGATTAGGCTCCATAGATGAATATGAACGTTTCGTGCAGGCGGGAGCCGATGAATTTTTCTGCGGCTATGTCCCGTTTTCCTGGGCGGAAAGATATGGTACAGTAATGCCGTTAAATCGCAGGGAGGTTTTTTGCTATAATGTTCAGCTTGGGGCATACAGTGAGCTGGAGATTCTATCCCGTATGGTGGAAAAATATAAAAAACCGGTGCATCTTACCTTCAATTCGCTGTATTATCTTCCGGAGCAGTATCCGGAGATCACGGAAATTATAAAGCAGTGCATGGAACTGGGATTTCGAAGCTATATCATTGCAGATCCGGCGCTCCTTGTTTATCTGAAAAACAGGGGGATTTCCTGTGAGATCCATCTCAGCGGAGAGACAGGGGAAGTGAACAGTGAGATGGTAAAAATGTTCCGGCGTTTTCCGCTGAAGCGGATAATTTTTCACCGGAAAAATACATTCCAGGATGTGCAGTCCGTGATCGCATCTCAGAGAGCCTTTGAAAAACAGACAGGGAGCCGGCCGGAAGAGAGGATGGAATTCGAAGCTTTTGTGCTCAACGAAATGTGTCAGTTTACGGGAGCTTTCTGTAATTCTCTGCATTGTGATGAGATGGGATATCTTTGCAGGGTGCCTTACTGGCTTGGAACGGTACAGGATGGTGATGTTGTTCCGGAAAAGTTGCAGATTCTTCAGGAACGGTCCTGGGAGCAGGAGCCAGATCCATCTGCTTATGATGACACAGGCTATCTCTGTGGAGAAACCGGTTGTGGATTATGTGCCCTGTACAGGATGAGGCAGGCGGGGATCACTCATCTCAAGCTGGTTGGCCGTGGAAATTATGTGGATCACATGGAAAAAGATATCCGGAATCTGCGGACTGCACTGGATATTCTGGAAATGGCGGAAAATGAGGAAAAATTCCAGTGTACGATAAAACGTACAATGTTTCCCAATGGGTGCAGCGGAAAGTGTTATTATCGCTAATGTAGTGTGATATTTTTCGGTTGGAGTTGCAGTTTTGAGTGGGGTATTATAATATTAGGAGCGACTTTTGCAGAATCAGGAAAGGATATTGCGAATTTATGCTGAAACAGTTTTTTAAGTATATTTTTCAGAGTATTGCAGGTATGATCGGGATATCGGTTTATATTCTGGCGGATACATTTTTTATATCGTTTCATTCCGGAGCGGACGGACTGGCTGTTCTGAATCTGATCCTTCCGGTATATGGTGTGGTATATGCCATCGGAGCCATGATCGGTATTGGTTCGGCCACCCGATTCGGGATCAACAGGGCCAAGGGGGAAAATACGGATCACTATTTTCTCCAGTCTGTTTTCTGGAGCGTTCTGTGCAGTGTGCCTTTTATCATTACAGGGATTTTTGCACCGGAGAAATTTCTGCATCTTCTTGGCGCAGATGCGGGACTGACTGCTCTTGGAAAAAGTTATCTCCGGATCATGCTGATCACTACGCCACTGTTTATGACCAATTATACGTTTACCGCTTTTGCAAGAAATGACCAGGGAACATCCACAGCTATGACCGGTGCGATTTCTGCCAGTCTGTTTAATATTGTGTTTGATTATATCTTCATGTTTCCAATGAAGCTTGGACTTGCAGGAGCAGCCCTGGCAACGGCCATCAGCCCTGCCATCACAATGGCAATCTGCACTACCCATTATCTTGGGAAAAAGAACCATGTAGGATTTCGCTGGGTACGCCCCTCCATCCGGCACCTGATTTCGTGCTGTCAGCTTGGAATTTCAGCCTTTGTGGGAGAGCTTTCCTCAGCGATCATCACCATTATCTTTAATATGCTGCTTCTGGGAATTGCAGGAAATGTAAGTGTGGCAGCCTACGGTGTAGTGGCCAACCTTTCTCTTGTGGCAATGTCCATCTTTAACGGACTGGCACAGGGTGCCCAGCCACTTATCAGTAAGAGCTACGGAGAAGGACAGCGTGACCATGTAAAAAACCTGCTTCGCTGGAGTCTGATTGCCTGTGTAGTGATGGAAGCAGTGACATTGCTGGTGGTATGGGGATTTACAGACAATCTGATTGCCATTTTTAACAGTGAAAATAATCAGCAGCTTTTAAGCTATGCCCATGTTGGATTGAGGATCTATTTCCTGGGCTTTCTGTTCGCCGGGATAAATATTATGCTGGTAGCTTATTTTTCCGCGGTAGACAGGGCTGTTCCGGCCATTACCGGATCTTTGATGCGTGGAATTATCGCCATTGCCGTAAGTGCGGTAATCCTTTCCAGGCTGTTTGGGATTAACGGTGTGTGGAGCTCATTTTTAAGCTCAGAGGTTATTACTTTTGTTGTACTTCTTGTTCTTTCAGGAGCCGGGAAGAAAAAGGTTATGAGAGAACCGGATCTGTAAATGAAAACAGAAAAGAGATAAAGAGATGAAATTTGACCGCGTAAGAAAAGAAGAAGGGGATACAGTTCTGAAACTGTACCGCTCGTTATTGAGAACACCATACTGTGTGTGGACAGAAGATTATCCATCAGAAAAAGAAGTGGAATTCGATCTTTCCAGAGATGCACTGTTCTGTATGAGAGATGATAGTGGAAAGATTGCAGGAGTGATTTCAATAGACGATGATCCAAATGTAGAGTGTCTCACATGCTGGTCAGAAACAAAGGTGCCTTCAGTGGAAGTTTCCCGGGTGGGAGTATGTCAGGAATTTCAGAACCAGGGAATTGCCCGGAAGCTTCTGGAAGGGATTATGGAAGAACTGAAGAACCGGGGATATCGGGCTGTACATCTTCTTGTTGCAAAAGATAATGTAAAAGCGCTCCGTTCTTATGATAAGCTGAATTTTGAGAGCGTGGGAGAGTGCGAACTCTGGGGACATATGTACTGGTGTTATGAGAAAGAATTATAGAAAGAATTGAAAAAAATATGCACTTTTCAGACTGGGTATTGATGAACAACCAGTAAGGGAGGTGCATATTTTTGTATAAATCGCAAGTGCTTCGATCATGTTTAAGATAATGTATCCGCCGACAGAGGCATTTAAATCCTCCGGCAGCTGTCCCTCTCAATTAGATGATGGGGCACAATGATCTTCGTAGCTGGAAGGTTCGGGTTTTCAATATGGCTGATCATCTGCGTAGCTGCCTCCATTCCAAGCTGTCCGGAATTGATATCAATGGAAGTCAGCTGGGGTGAGGTCAGTCTGGCAAACAGTGAGTTGTTAAAGGAAAGGATGGACAGATCTTCCGGTATGGAAATCCCCGCTTCCATGCAGATACGCTCCAGGGAAAGTGCCAGGATGTCATCACTGACCAGCATGGCGGTTGGACGGTCGTTACCTGTAAGCAGTTTCCGAAGCTCCTGAAATTCATTCTGGGATACTCCCGGAACTTCGATACAATATTCCGGCTGTACCGTCAGTCCGTGGTTCAGAAGAGCTGCCATATAGCCTGTTTTTCGGTCTGCGGAAAAGACCAGAGAATTATCGACACCCAGATATGCGATCTTCCGGTGGCCCAGTGCATAGAGATATTCGGTGGCTTCCTGTCCGGCCAGAAGGTTATCGTTATCAATATAGATCGTGTGGTTCGTGTACTGTGCCGGTTTTCCGATAAGGATATAGAGAAGTCCCTCACTGAAAAGAAAATCAATGACAGGGTCGTTCACACGGGAATAAAGAACAATAAATCCATCCACTTTACCACTTCTGGACATGGAACGGACTGCAGTCAGAATCTCTTCTTCATTCTGTCCGGTGACAATGGTGCTGATATACTGATGGGCGTTACAGTAGTGGCTGATTCCACGGATCGCCTCCAGGTAAAAAGAATTCTCATAAGTTTCTTTCGGTGACGGAGGCAGGATAATACCGATGGAGCGGGAAATCTGAGCGGCCAGATTGCTGGCCTGGAAATTCGGCTCATAGCCAAGCTCTGCCATGGCTTTTCGTACACGTTCCTTGGTTTCCTCACTGATGGATGGATTATTCTTGCAGGTTCTGGAAACAGTGGAAGGGGACACCCCGGCCAGAGCTGCCACATCTTTGATGGTTACTGCCATAAAATTTGCCTCCTTATGGATATGCCGGATCAAAGCGGAAGTATGCCTCTGATCCGGCTTTTTTATCTCAGTCTGATAGAGATATTGTAGTTCATAACAAGGATACTGTCAAACATATTGCACGTAAAATTGCATGAAATTGCGTAAAAACAGATGCACAGAGAATCAGGTAGTGAGATGCAGATAGATTTCTGCTTGGAATGATGAAAAACTGCACAAAATCAGGATGTAAAAATTGTAAGAAAGGTAGAAAAGACAAAAATGCATTGCACTTCATGCAAAATGGACGTATAATTTACGCAAACGGTTGCGTAAATTATATGAATATGCATCCGTGAGAGGATAATAGATAAGATGCTCTGAGATGCAGGGCTCAACATAAGGAGAGAAAAGATATGGATAAAAGAGCAGCCGGCATTCTGATGCCGATCACAAGCCTGCCGTCAGAGTACGGTATCGGATGTTTTTCAAAAAGTGCCTATGATTTTGTGGACTGGCTGAAAGAAGCAGGACAGAGCTACTGGCAGATCCTTCCCCTTGGCCCGACAAGCTACGGAGATTCTCCGTACCAGTCCTTTTCCACTTTTGCGGGAAATCCGTACTTTATCAGCCTGAAGGCTCTGGTGGAAGAGGGAGTTCTTACAAAAGAGGAATGCGAGAAAGTCAACTGGGGAAAAAGGGCGGACAGCGTAGACTACGAGAAGATTTACAAAGGCCGCTATAAACTTCTCCGCAAAGCATACGAAAACAGCAACATCAGCGAGAATCCGGATTATCAGAGATTCGTGGCGGAAAACAACTGGTGGCTTTCCGACTATGCACTTTTTATGGCTGTGAAAGATCAGTTTGGCGGTGTGGAGTGGACCAAATGGGCGGAGGATATCCGTCTCCGCTGGGAAAACGCTATGGACTATTACCGCAGAGAGCTGTATTTTGATATTGAATTCCAGCAGTATATGCAGTTTAAATTCTATGAACAGTGGATGAAACTGAAAAAATATGCCAATGAAAAAGGTATCCAGATCATTGGGGATATTCCGATCTATGTAGCTATGGACAGTGCGGATACCTGGGCTCATCCGGAGCTTTTCCAGCTGGATGAGGAGAATGTGCCAACAGCTGTAGCCGGATGCCCGCCAGATGGATTTTCCGCAACAGGACAGCTCTGGGGAAATCCGCTGTACCGCTGGGATTATCACAGAAATACAGGATATCAGTGGTGGATCTCCAGACTGAGTTACGTGTTCCGCCTTTATGATGTGGTAAGAATTGACCATTTCCGTGGTTTTGATGAGTATTTTTCCATTCCGTACGGTGCGGAAAATGCCATTGGCGGCCACTGGGAAAAAGGCCCGGGAATCGATCTGTTCCGCAAAGTGGAGCAGGCCCTAGGCTGGAAGCAGGTCATTGCGGAGGATCTTGGTTATGTGACAGATTCTGTTCGCCAGCTTGTCCATGACAGTGGTTTCCCGGGAATGAAAGTCCTTGAGTTTGCTTTTGATTCCAGGGATTCCGGATGTGCCAATGATTACCTTCCGCATAACTATCCGGAGAATAGTGTGGCATACACGGGAACCCACGATAATGAGACTATTGCCGGATGGTGGAAGAGCATTACTGTAAAAGAGCGTAAACTTGCCAGAGATTATCTCTGTGATAACTGGACACCGGATAAAGATCTGTACAAATGTTTTATCAGTCTTGTGATGAGAAGCAGCGCAAAGCTTTGTGTG
>UMHG01064645.1_pt1 | contig 13017 bp, 10 predicted proteins | sample 1965471 | NCBI WGS metagenome assembly UMHG01 (sample SAMEA4836092, study PRJEB28245) | human gut metagenome | biome: gut microbiome; material: fecal sample | place: Denmark | collected 2008
ACTCTGGCCGTGGTCCTGATGCATGCAAACCGGAACATCCGGCCAGCTTTCCACGGCGGCCTCGATGATGTGGCGCAGGAACGCTTCGCCGGCATACTTGCGGGCGCCGGCGCTCGCCTGCATGATGACCGGAGCGCCGACTTCGGCGGCAGCCGTCATGATGGCCTGCACTTGTTCGATGTTGTTGACGTTGAAGGCGGGAACGCCGTAACCGTTTTCCGCTGCATGATCAAGCAGCTGGCGCATGCTCACTAATGCCATGTCGTGTATGTCCTAAATCGTGGCGTGCGTCCCGAAAAAGACGCAACACAAAACGAGCGCTTCGAAGAAACGCCTACTTTGAATTTGAGAAGCATTCTACCAAGAGAGAGTTTGGAACTAGAGCAAATGTTGCAATCCGTCACGAGCCGCTCTCAAGGAGGCTTCCGGTGTTTCCATCAGTTCTTGGTTTTGAGTGCGGCGTGCCCGTGAGCAAGTGAGTCGGCCACGCGAACTTTGGAAACCCAAAGTGCGATGACCGACAGCGTGACGCCCGCCAGACACAGGCCTACGGCCGTGCACATCCAGAAGCCCTCGGCGCGCAGCGGTTGCCCGAAAAGGAACGTGCCGTCAAAGGCGAAATAGTAGCCTCCGCCCAAGCCCACACCCCAGAGCATTACGCCGTAGATGATCATCGGAAGCATCGTGACGCGGTAGCCTCGCAGCGCAAAATTCGAAACCGTCTGCGCGGCGTCGGTGATGTGGTAGATCATGCCGAATACCAGAAGCGAAGCGGCAAGCGATGTCACTGCGGTTTCCTTGGAGTAGAGCCCCAGCAGGAAATCCTGTCCGAAATACATGAAGGCCACAGAACAGGCGGCGATGGCGAGCGCTACCTTCAGGCCTCGCACCGTGATCTCGCGTGCGGCCTTCGGACTGCCGGCACCGAGCGCTTGGCTTACCATCACGCACACGGCAATGGCGATGGAAAGCGGTATCTGATAGAGCGTTGCGGTGATGTTGCCGACGATCTGGTGCGCGGAGACATCGGTCGTACCCAGGCGAGAAATGAAGATCGCCATGAGCGTAAAGGAGCTCACTTCAAAGAAAATCGAAAGGCCGATCGGCACGCCGAGTTTGAGTTGAGCAAAAACAGCCCTGATCTGAGGCCAGAAGAAGCGCTCGGCGCGCATCCTGTCGTAGAAGGTGTCCTTCTTGTAGATGACGATGTAGCAGATGAGCGCCAGCCACGCGTCAACAGCGAGCGACAACCCGGCACCCGCGCCGCCCAGTGCGGGAAAGCCGAGCCAGCCGTACATGAAGATGCAGTTGAGCGGTATTTTGCAGGCGAGCATCAAAAGGCTCACGTACATCGTCACGCGAGGGCGGCTCACCGCCGCATTCAGAGCAATGAAGCTTCGGGAGACGATAGACGCGAAAATACCCGGTGCGGAAAAGACGAGAAAGAGCGAGGTCATGCGAGCAACCTCGCCCGAGACCCCGCCGAATTTCGTCCAAAAATCCGTTTGCAACAACAATACCCAGCCGATGATGCCCAGCAGAATCGCCAGCCAGAGGTTTTGAGAAAGTTCAAAGCCGATTGCTTTGTAATTGCGTGCGCCGTAGTGATGACCGACGATGGGGGAGAGCCCCTGCAATATGCCCACCAGTCCGAAAAGAACCATGACGGAGGTCGCACCGCCCAAAGCGACGACGGCAAGATGCTCTTTGCCGAGGTTGCCGGTCATCAAAGTGTCGATTGTGGCTGCGCCCATCAACGCCAGATTGGCGATGAAGATCGGGGCGGAGAGTTTGGCAAGCGCCCCGAGGCTGACATCGGGCTCGGCGGCGTGGTGCGGAACGATTTCAGGGATTTTGTCGTTGGATTTGACGGCTTCGCTCATACGAAAAAAGACTCGAGGAAAGGCAATCCGGGCGAAAGGGGGCGCCTTTGGGAGACACCTCAAGCCTTCGGCGCCGATATCCCACAGGTTGAATCGACGTTCGGATTGCTGTGCTGAGGATTCTACGCAGAATTGCTTAGAAGACGTGGATTTTTGCGAAGAAAATGCCGCGCGGACTAAAATGCTATCAAAAAAATTACTATCTTTAAAAATAGTAATTTCCGTGATAGCAAATTTTTCGGAATCCAAGTATGTATACATTCATCGGTCGAGACAAAGAACTTCGTACGCTGCAGACGGCCTACGAATCGGATCGCTCCGAGCTGGTCGTAGTCTACGGACGCCGCCGCATCGGAAAGACTGCGTTGATGACGCAATTTTGCAAGGACAAAGCAGGCGTCTACTTTGCCGCGAAACGACAGGACGATGCGGGACAGCGGCAGGATTTCAACGAAACGATGAAATGGGCCGGTGCACCGGTTTCCCGGATGCTCGAGACGCTGCCCAATTGGGAGGCTGGTTTCCGTCAGTTGGCGGCGTTACCAGGAAGCGGTAAGAAGGTGATGGTGCTCGATGAGTTTCCGTATATGGCTGAAGGTAATCCGACGTTGCCATCGCTTTTGCAGCATCTGTGGGATCACGAGCTGCAGTCGGCCGATGTGATGATCGTTCTGTGTGGCAGTGCGCTCTCTTTTATGGAAAAAGAAGTGCTTTCCGAAAAAAGCCCGCTTTTTGGCCGCGCCACGCGCACCATCAAGGTTGAACCGATGCTCTTTGACGACGTGCGTCAATTTTTTCCTCAGTACGACGCAGTCGGTGCCGTGCTTGCCTATTCCGTACTGGGCGGAACGCCGTACGCGTTGAACTGTTTTGATTCGAACCGATCTGTCGAAGAAAACATACGCGAGCAATTGCTCTCGCCAAGCGGCCGACTGTGGGATTATCCGACGCAGCTCATTGCGCAGGAGTGCCGGGAGCCCGGGCGCTTCAACGACATCCTGAGGACGGTGGCTACAGGAAGCCGTCGATTTTCCGTGATTGCGTCAAAGACGGTCATTCAGTCGCCCAATCTGCCGCGATATTTACGCTCGCTTGCCGAGATGGGTTTTGTCGAGCGGTCGTTTCCTGCCGATCAAAATTTTAAAGAGAAGGCCAACAGTCAGCGTGGGTTATACGACATTGCGGACAATTTGGTAGCGTTCTGGTACCGCTATGTGTGGCCCAATTTCAGCGTTTTGAACATGGGAGGCGCTGAACTCGTCTGGAAGCATCAGGTTGCTCCCAGGCTCAACGAAATCGCATCCTTTCCTTTTGAGGAAGTCTGCCGGCAGTATTTGGAAAAGCTCAATCTCAAGGAGAAGTTACCTTTTGCCGCTAGCCGCATCGGTCGCTGGTGGGATAAAAACGAGGAGATCGATATTCTCGCGGTTCCGTTTGAAGGCGGCGCGCGGCTATTTGGCGAGTGCAAGTTCCTGCAGTCGGAATTTGCGCTCGGGGACTATGTCAGGCTCAAAAAGAAGGCGCAAGCAGTGCCGCACGAACAAGCGTACTACGTTCTGTTTTCCAAGTCAGGATTTGCACCCAGCCTGAAACTTTTGGCTCAGGATCCGAACGAACATCTGACGCTCGTGACCTTGGATGAGGTTGCCGACAGCGTGGAGAAGAACTTTAGCTGAGCCGGCAAAATCATCGCGGCATCAATCTTCGAGCCCGACCAGGTCGTCGACGCCGCGGTGGGCAACCGGCTCGATGCGGTGCAGGCCCGGATTTTCGTGGCTGTAGGCTTGGCCGCTCACAATGGCGCGCAGGCCTTCAAAATCCATGATTTGAACGTGCTTTTGATTGACGATGATCAGGTTGTCGTGCGAGAAGCGGCTCAGAACGCGGCTCACCGTTTCGAGTTTGAGGCCTAAGTAGGAGCCGATTTCGGCGCGGGTCATGCGCAGCACAAACTCGCTGCGCGAGTAGCCGCGCTGCTCGAAGCGCTGCGAAAGGTTCAGGATGAAGGCAGCCAGACGCTCTTCGGCGTGCATCGAGCCCAACAGCAACATCACACCGTTTTGGCGCACGATTTCCATGGCAAGCAGTTTTTGGAAGTGCTGGCTCATGGAGAACATGTTCTGCGTGACTTCAAGAAGCTTGTCGTAGGGAAGGATGCATACTTCCGTGTCTTCAAGTGCGATCAGATCGCTTGAGTAGACCATGCCGGCCAGGCCGTCGAGACCGACGATGTCGCCCGACATGTGAAAGCTCGTCACCTGTTCGCGGCCGTCGGAACTCGTGACGGCACTCTTTAAGAAACCCAGGCGGATGGCGTAGAGCGCATCAAAGCGGTCGCCCGCACGATAAAGAGCTTCGCCGCGGCGCACGCGCTTTCGGGTGCTCACTAACTCCTCGAGCCGTTCGATTTCTTTGAGGGTGAGGCCGAGCGGGAGGCACAATTCGCGCAGATTGCAGTTGGAGCACGCTACCCGAAGGGTTGCCATGTTGATCGTGGGGTTGTTGAGCATATGGGTCGAACGCAAACAAAACGGCCCGGCGGAAGAGCTCCGGGCAAGCACACTGAGCTGCAACGGCTTTCGGTCGGCGGTGCCAAACCGGGTGGCGACTTAGGATTTGAAACGGCGTGCGTGCTAATGAAAGAATAATCTCCAGCGTTTACACTGCCGCAAGCATCCAAAGCCCGTCCTTCGGGAAGGCCGGCAACCGAAAACCGCCGGCAGCCAGGGGACTTTGCCGCTAAGAGCAGAGCCGATTCAGGCCGGCAGTAAACTGTCGTCGAAACATTTGATTGTTGTCAAAGGTTTCGCTAATTGCTGAATCATAACAGGTAAGTTTGCGTTTTGTCATAGAAATTATCGAGGTTTCTCAATATGGATTTCGACCCCACACGTGCCGGCGTAGAGCTGCCCGATGAAGCTCTTTTGAAGAAATTCGACGTTCCCGCACCGCGCTATACGTCTTATCCGACGGCCGACCGATTCCATGGCCGCATCACGCCTGAGGACTACCAGGCCGCGCTCGCCCGCCGAGAAAAGGCTGCCAAGCCGGCCAAGCTTTCGCTCTACTGCCACATCCCGTTCTGTAACGACGTGTGCTTCTATTGCGGCTGCAACAAGATCGTCACGCGCGATCACTCGCGCTCTGCGGCCTACATTAAGACCCTGCTGAAGGAGGCAGATCTTGCCAAGGAACACCTCACGGGCATCAAAACGCTCGAGCAGCTGCATTGGGGCGGAGGTACGCCCACTTTTCTAAACGACGACGAAATTCTGGAACTGATGGCGGGCCTCAATGAGCGCTTCCCGTTTGAGGAAGGCGGCGAATTTTCCATTGAGGTCGATCCGAGAAGCTGCCCTCCGTCCAAGATCAAGACGCTTCGCAAGGCGGGCTTCAACCGCATGAGCCTGGGCGTGCAGGACTTCAATCCGGACGTGCAAAAGGCCGTCAACCGCATTCAGCCTTTCGAAATGACCAAGGAAGTGCTCGAAAGCGCCCGCGCCGAAGGGTTCGGCTCGATTAACATGGACCTTATCTACGGTCTGCCGCGTCAGACGCGCGAAACATTTGCCCGCACGATCGAGCAGGTGATTGAGCTTTCCCCCGATCGCATCGCGCTTTATCACTACGCGCACCTGCCCAACATCTTCAAGCCTCAGCGCCGCATCATTCCTGCGGAGCTGCCCGGAGCGGCCGAACGCGTCAACATCATGTTCGACGCGATCAAGACGCTCACGAGCCACGGCTACCGCTACATCGGCATGGATCACTTCGCTAAGGAAACCGATGAGCTCTCGATTGCTCAGGTCAACGGCACCATCCAGCGCAACTTCCAGGGCTACTCCACGCGAGCCGAGTGCGACATGGTGGCCTTGGGGCCGAGCTCGATTTCGTTCGTCGACGGTCTCTACGCCTGCAATCCCCGCGAAATCGAGCCCTGGAGCGAAGCGATCGAGTCGGGCAAGCTTGCGACCTGCCGCGGCTTTGATCTCAACGACGACGACAAGCTGCGCCGCGCCGTCATCATGACGATCATGTGTCGCTTTGAGCTCGATAAGCGGGAAATCGAAGAGGAATTCGGCATCAAGTTCGACGAATACTTCGCTTACGAAATGAAGAAGCTTCAGGCCTATGTCAAGCATGAGCTTGCCGAACTCACGGCCGACAAGATCATCGTTTCGCCCAAGGGCAAGATCTTTGTTCGTGCCGTGGCCATGCAGTTTGACCGCTACTTGCGCGAATCCGATCGAGCCGGCGGCTACTCCAAAATCGCTTGATGGCAGAAACGTTGCAACCGACAGCCGTAGGGGTTCCGCTGCCGACGGCTGTCGGCAGGCAAAGCAAAGCCGCCGAGTCTGCACTTTTGTCAGCGTTTTGATTCGCTAAACTCTGACAAGTTTGCAGTGAAAGAAAAGAACAGTCGCGAGGAGGAGGCCTCATGCAAAAGTCGTCGAAAACATTGGTGTTGCTGTCGGTCGCGTCCCTGTTGCTTTCCGGTTGCGCGGCTTTGCAGCAGGATCAACAAGGCTCTGAACAGCGGCAAGAACAGTCGCAAAGAGGCGCTATCGATACGATCTGCGTGGTGCGTCATCAAAATCCTCAATTGAGCTCCGATCGGCTCGTGCAGGCCATTGAAGCAGGACTCAAACAACGTGGAGTGAAGACGCGCGTTGTGAACCACGATCAGGTTCCGTCCGAATGCCGCTTATGCCTCTTTTACGGTGTGACAGCGGAAAACAATGTCGCCAAATCATTTGATTTCCAAGCCGTGATTGACGGCAAGGCGCTGCAGCGGGGTTCCGGTCCCGTGCCGGCCGACGGCAATATCAAGCTCGAGACGATTGCCTTGTACGCGGCCAATTATTTGCAAAGCCTTGTCAATGCCGCCAAGCAGAAAGAAGGCCAGCAGGAGACTGCTCCGTAGCAAACGCAGGATAAGGACGCTTGCGTTTTGCCTGAATTTGCTTAAATTGAAGTCGCCGCAGGAAAAAGGCCGCGGCGATTTTTTTATTTCGGGAAGCGAAAACGAAGATCAAGCTTCTCACCGACAAAAAAATGACGCAGAGCACAACTTTTTATTGGTACGACTACGAGACTTTCGGGCTGGATACGCTGCGCGATCGGCCGGCACAGTTTGCCGGCATGCGCACGACGCTTCAATTTGAACCGGTGGCCGAGGCCGATGTTTTCTATTGCCGTCCTTCGATGGAGTACCTGCCCGGAGTGATGGCCTGCGTGCTCACGGGCATCACGCCGCAGACGGCCGCTGAAAAGGGCATGCCTGAGGTTGATTTTGCCAAGCGTGTCTTTAAGGAACTCAACACGCCCGCAACCATTTCGGTGGGCTACAACAGCATCGGCTTTGACGACAAGGTCAACCGCGCGCTTTTCTGGCGCAGTCTTCTGGACGTCTACAGTCACGTTTGGCGAAACGGCTGCTCGCGCTGGGACTTGTACCCGTTCGTGCTTGCCGTCTGGGCGCTTCGTCCCGAGGGCGTGGAATGGCCCAAGGTGCGCGGCAGTGATCCAGACAAGCCCGAACGTCAAACCTTCAAACTTGAAAAACTGACGGCAGCCAACGGCATTGAACACAGCCACGCACACGATGCTTCGAGCGACGTGTCGGCTACGGTGGCGCTTGCGCGATTCCTTGCTGAGAAAAAGCAGCGGCTGTGGCAATGGGCTTTGAACAATCGCACCAAAACCAAGGTGGCTGAAGCGCTCGATACGCGTCGTCCCTGTCTGTGGGTCGATCCGAGAGCGGGACAGGAGCGCGGTTTCCTGCGCTTTGTGATGCCGGTTGCTCGAAATCCCGACAATCAAAACGAATACTTCGTCTGGGACTGTCGTGAGGATCCCGATCAGCTCACGAGCCTGTCGCCCGAAGTGATTGCTCGACGTGCTTTTGCGCCGGCCTTCATGCGAGAAGAAGGTGAAGAGCCTCTGGCGTTGCGTCGACTGCGCATCAACGAGTGCCCGTTTGTCTGCGCGGATCTGCGTGTGGCGTCAAGTTCGGTCTGCGAGCGCTTTGGTATTGATCTGCGGCAAGTGGTTGATTTCGGCGAAAAGCTCACGCGTCTTCACGGCATGATTGAAGGTCCCGTGCTGCAGGCATGGCAGATCTTTGAAGAACAGAACAAAGCGCGCTTTGAAAGCGAAGGCCCCAAGGATCCCGAAACGGCGCTCTACGACGGTTTTGTGAGCGAAGCCGATCGGGCGCGTGCACAGGGACTTTTGAATCTCGACTTTGAGACGATCGCCGAACAGGTGCACGACGGTAGGCTCTACTTTGACGATGAACGCCTCAATGAATTGCTGTTTCGCCTGCGTGCCCGTTGTGCGCCGCAGACGCTCAATGATGACGAGCGGGAAAAGTGGCTTGCCGAATGCCGCAAGCGGCTCACGCAGCAAGGGGCAGCAACGACGACGCTTGAGAAGTATTTCGAAGAGATCGATTCCGTACGCGACCGCTACGAGACTCTGTTAAACGAAGGCAGCATCACCGAAGAGCGTTACGAGGCCATCGAAAAGACGCTGTCCGACTTGTGGGACTGGGGCGATCAGGCGGCCGAATACGCTCAGGTTGAAGGCTGAAAAGGAGAGAAGCAAATGACGATCAAATGCGCGTTTTTGGGGCTCGGCGTGATGGGCTATCCCATGGCCGGACATCTGGTCAAAAAGGGCTTTGAGGTGACGGTTTATAACCGTACGATCGCCAAGGCTCAGAAGTGGTCGCAGGAGTACGGCGCCGCTTTTAAGGAAACGGCTTTTGAGGCTGTCAAAGACGCCGACTTCGTGTTCGCGTGCCTCGGAAACGACGATGACGTGCGCAGCGTTGTGTTGGGAGAGTCGGGCGCCTTTGCCGGCATGAAGCCGGGTGCGATCTTCGTGGATCACACAACCGATTCTGCCGATCTTGCGCGCGAACTCTTTGCGGTCTGCAAGAAGCGTGGGCTGGGTTTCCTGGATGCGCCCGTTTCAGGTGGCCAGGCCGGTGCCGTCAACGGCGTTCTTACCGTGATGGTGGGCGGCGAATCCGACGTGTTCGAAAAGGCAAAGCCCGTCATCGATGCTTATGCCTGCAACGTGACGCATCTGGGGCCCGCAGGCAACGGCCAGCTTGCGAAGATGGTCAACCAGATTGCTTTGGCAGGCGCCGTTCAGGGTCTTTCTGAGGCGATCGCTTTCGGTATGAACGCGGGCCTTGATATGAAAAAGGTTCTGAAAGTGCTCGAAAAAGGAGCGGCAGGTTCCTGGCAGATGGCCAATCGCGGCGAAACGATGGTCGACGACAAATTCGATTTCGGTTTTGCGATCGACTGGATGCGCAAGGACTTGGGGATCGCCATAGCTGAAGCCAGACGTAACGGTTCATCGCTTCCGGTGACTGCATTGGTTGATCAGTTCTATGGTGAACTGCAGGCGGTGGGTGCATCGCGAATGGATACCTCTTCGCTGATTAAGCGCCTGCCGCGTAAAAAAGCGTAGCTGTCCGCATTTTCATCATTTTTCGGCCCGCTTCGAAGCTTGGTTTCGTTGCGGGCTTTTTGCTGCTTCGCGCTAGGTAAAACTGTCTAACCGATTTGCCTTTTTGCCAAAAAGGCAACGATTTTCGACTGATTTTTCCACGCTGTTGCGAAATGAGAATAATTCCTATTACAATTCGCAACGATTCAAGACGGTTCGATAGATCTGGAAAAAACGCTTCTTGCCGTCGCTTCTTCCTACTTTTAAAGAGACAACAAATGACCAAATTCAAGACAACGCTTCTGGCGATGGCGGTGAGCGCCGCCGCCTTCTCGGTTCAGGCAGCTCAGGTTTCGCTTTATGGTTCGGTTTCGACGGGTGTGCTCTACCAGAATCAAGCTTCTCTGTCAGGGGGTAAGGAACCCCAGGAAAGCAAAGATTCGTTCACGATGGAAAGCGGTTTCTGGGGTGATTCCATCTGGGGCATTACCGGTGAAGAAGATCTCGGCAACGGCTGGACCGTCGGCTTCACGCTTGAAAACGAGTTCGGTTCGGACACGGGTGAAATGGCTTCCGAAGGCACGATTTTTGACAGTCAGGCCTATCTGCGCATCGGAAATGACAAAGTCAATTTTGCCTTCGGCAACATCGGCGGTCTGGCAAGTGCCGGCGGCGACTTTGATTTGCTTTGCGCTTTTGACCCGATGGAAGCCTTTGTCGGTGTGGCAGGTCTCGGTGCTTTTGCGTCTAAGGATTTTGCAAGCGGCAACATGGCTGTTGTCGAAGTGACGCCGATGGAGGGCTTCAAGGTCTCTCTGATGGGCAACACCGGTGATGACGACTCCAAAGCCAAGTGGTCGGATCGCGATCACTACTACGGTTTGGGCGTGTCCTATGAAAACGGTCCGCTGGCCTTGGCTGCGATTGCTGAAATGCGCAAGTATGATCGGCAAGTCGATTGGTCGGATAACGATGATTCTTGGACCTTCACGGTGGCAGCCGCTTACGACTTTGAAGTGATCCGCCCGAGCTTTGTGTATCAGCACGCCAGCAAGACGCGCGAATTTGCGGCAGGAGAGATCTCTGACGCCGCTTATAACTTCGACAGTTTCATGCTCGGCGCCACGGCTCCGCTTGGACAGGGCACGCTGCGCGCTTCCGTTCAGTACGTCAAGGGTGAAAACGATGCGGTGTCCGACGAAGAGGGCAGTGCCACGATTCTCGGTCTGGCTTATACCTATGACATGAGCAAGCGTACGACGCTCTACGGCGCTGCGTTCTACTCGGTCGGCGGCGACGGTCTTGACAAGGACCTCGGTGCCAACGACACAGAATTTGGTTTGATGGGCCGTGCTGATTACAACAGCGTCGGTTTCGGCGTGGGTCTTGTGCACACGTTCTAAGCACACAACGACGCAATGAAGGTGTAAACCGATTCGCAAATCAAAAAGAGCCGGGGCCATCGATGTCACGGCTCTTTTTCAAATCTGAGCGGCGACGATCAACTTTTTGATGCGAACGAGAATTGCTAATTTTCAAGTTCTCTCGTCGTCTTCTTCGCTGCTAAGCGACATCAGGAAACAAGTGTCAACGTTTAAGGAGCTGATTCATTGTTGAAAATACTGATTGATAACCGTTCTCATTGATATTGAGAAAAGGTATCATTCGCATTGAATTTATCCATCGTTGATGACTTCGGGTCGCTCGGTGAGCGATTTCGGTGCCACCACAGACGCAAAAGCAATGAACAAAGAACGAACAATTCGTAAGCTCACGCAACTGAAAATCGAAGAACCCGGCATCGTCGCCAAGGTCAAGCTGCCGGCTCCCGAAGCGGCTCGACTCGATGAGCTCGGATTGCATGTGGGCAGTTCGGTTCGAGTGTTAAGCGGCGCGGTCAACGAGAGCATTTTGATTGCTGTCGGAGACAGCCGCATCGGCGTGAACTTCGACGTTGCTCAGAAAATTTACGTGTACTGAGAGCCGCTCATTTGCGACTGAAAAGCAAGCGGCTCGGAACAAGGGACAGGCAAACCATGTTGTTAAAGGAACTTTCTCCCGGAACCAAGGGAACGATTGTCGGCTATGACAAAAAGGCGCCGGAATACCGCCGGCGTTTGCTGATGCTCGGTGCAACACCGGGAACAGCATTTGAGGTGGTGCGCGTGGCTCCGCTGGGCGATCCGGTTGAGATTCGCGTTCGCGGCAGCTTTATCAGCGTTCGAAAGGACGAAGCCGCCATTATGGAAGTGCGCTTGGATTGAGTTGGGGATTGCAAAATGAAAAATATCATCTGTATTGTCGGCAATCCGAATTGCGGCAAGACGACGCTTTTTAATGCTCTGACGGGCTCCAAACAGGAAGTCGGCAACTGGCCGGGCGTCACCGTCGATAAGAAAACTGGCCGTTATAGCTTTGAAGGCAACGACGTTGAGATCGTTGACCTTCCCGGCATTTATTCCATTACGCCGGCTTCGACTTCCGGCGAAGACGAACGCATCGCCCGCGACTACATCCTCACGGATGAAGCGCAGGCAGTGATCAACATCGTTGATGCCTCCAACCTGGAGCGTAACCTTTACCTGACGGCGCAACTCATTGAAATGCGCGTGCCGATGGTCGTGGCCGTCAATATGCTCGACATTGCCAAGAACCACAAGATTGAGGTGGATCTCAAGGCACTGCAGCAGGCGCTCGGTTGCCCTGTTGTGGGGCTGGTGGCAGCGCGCGAGCAGGGGGTGCGTGAACTTCAAAAGACGGTTGCGGAATTTCTGAAGAATCCGCAATTGCCGCCGATGAACGTTTCGTTTGAAGATCGTATCGAGAAGGCTCGTGAGGCGATTACTCAGGGACTGCGTAAAGAAGGCGTGGAACGACCCGAGTGGTTCGCGCTGCAGCTCGTTGAAGGCGCTCCGGGCATTGAAGACAAGCTTCCCGCCGAAGCCTACGCCAAGGTCAAGAAGATCGTTGACGATGTGAACGCCGCCTATGACGGCGACGCCGATATCGTGGTTGCCGACGCTCGCTACAACTTTGTCAATCGCATCACGCAAAAGGCACTGATTCGTCACGGCGAAATGAGCAACACCATGACCGACAAGATCGATCGCGTGGTCTTGAACCGTTGGTTGGGACTGCCGATCTTCCTGGCGATCATGTACGTGATGTTCCTCTTTACGCAGAACCTCGGCGGCGCTTTCATCGACTTCTTCGACATCACGTTTGCCGGCATTTTTGTCGACGGTTTCGGTCGCCTGCTTGAGGCAGTCGGCACGCCCGAATGGCTTAAGGTCTTGCTTGCCGACGGTATCGGCGGCGGTATTACGACGGTTTCGACCTTTATTCCGCCGATCTTCTTCCTGTTCCTGTTCCTCGCCATGCTTGAGGACTCGGGTTACATGGCTCGTGCCGCGTTCGTGATGGACCGCGTGATGCGCGCTCTGGGACTTCCCGGCAAAGCCTTCGTACCGCTGATCGTGGGCTTTGGCTGCAACGTGCCCGCCATTATGGCCACCCGCACGATGGATAAGGCAACCGACCGCATCATCACCATCATGATGGCTCCCTTCATGAGCTGCGGCGCCCGCATGCCTGTTTACGTGCTGTTTGCGACGGCGTTCTTCCCGACCAATGGCCAGAATCTGGTGTTCGGCATCTATGTGATCGG
>UMHG01014052.1_pt1 | contig 12865 bp, 7 predicted proteins | sample 1965471 | NCBI WGS metagenome assembly UMHG01 (sample SAMEA4836092, study PRJEB28245) | human gut metagenome | biome: gut microbiome; material: fecal sample | place: Denmark | collected 2008
CCAACCTGCATACAAAACGAGTTCCGGAAGGAATGCAGATTGAGATTCGGAAACCGCCTATCGTAGTTAATTCTGACAATTTTCGGTATTTGCAAATTTTGGATGCAATCAGAGAACTGGATATGGCACCAGTAGATACTGCAAAGCCGATTGATGTGGTAAGAGCTACTGTTGAGGAATTCACATTGAAAACTGAGATGTTGATTCTGATGGCCAGAAAATATTATGGGCAAAAAACTTTGCTTCGGACCATAGACATTTTGTTGGAGGGTAGTTATGAAATTGCACGAGGATAAATTTGCTTTTTTGAATATTATCAATTTAATCCATGAGGCTAGCAGCATTAGGGCTGATATTTTGGAGAAGGACTATTATGTTACACTACTGTTGAGGGAGTTAGCAGGGAAACAGGTAACGCTGCCAGCCTATTTTAAAGGCGGAACGGCCTTGTATAAAGCACAGAAAAGTATCCGCCGGTTTTCAGAGGATATTGACTTGACGGTGTGCATCGATAATTGCAGTAACAGCCAGGCTAAGAAACGGCTGGAGATGGCAACAAAGAAATATCAGGCCCTACCACGCACATCCAGAAAGGATCTCGAAGATGATCGGAAAGGTAGTATCACAACTGTCTATGATTATACTCCGCTTGTAGGCGTTGACTCGGATGATCCGCTCCAACGGTTTGGGTATGTCAAAGTAGAAGGTACATCCTTTACCGTCAGCGAGCCTTTTACACCGCTTGAAATTGAACCGATACTTTACACTTATGCTACCGAAGAACAGCGAAATATTCTTCAGTCACAATATAATGTTGCCCCTTTCATGATTAACACAATTCGGTTAGAGAGGATTTTTGCCGACAAGATTTTTGCTGCTGAATTCTATTATGAGCGTAAGATGTATTTTGATGTGGCAAAACATCTTTACGATGTCAGCGTCATGTTTGATTTAGAGCAGATTCAGGAAATGATTCAAAATCAGCAGACATTCCTTGAGATGCTGGGGTATAAAAGACTGGAAGAGACCCGAAGAACAGGCAGTGATCTGGCGGAAAAGAAGTTTTCTGATTTTCAGTTGCTCAGAGGGTTTTCTGATAATGAGGCACTTCGTAAGGACTATCAGAATATGCAGCGCAACTATGTTTTTGCGGAAGAAGATGCATTGTCTTTTGGTTTTGTGGTAGAGCAGTGGAAGAAACTTGGAGAGGTATTGCTTGCGCTTGAGTAAGTGCAGTATGACACTGGTGTCATAAAAACTGTGGACAAAAATTAGCCAGGGGAGCAGCGGTTTATCTGCTCCTCTGGCATTGCTTTGCTTACAGGTTCTGACGGATGATCCGGGTGATAATACCTACGGCCACACCCCGCTCCATATCCAGACGGGTGACGGCAAAAGATACATCGTCCTTTTTGCCGGGCATCCGGTAGTCATAGCAGGAGTGAGCTACCGCATTGACACCGTTGGAGAGGCGCACATAGACAACGCCCTTGTGGACATCTGTGACACGACCGGCATACTTGCCCTGGATACGGCACTTCTGCAGGTTGTCCCTGTCGGTATTCTCGGAAATACTCTTGATGTCAGCCTTGATGCCCAAGTCCTCCAGACTGTTGCGCCGCACGCTGAGAATACGGACCAGAACCTCATCGCCTACGGAAAAACGCTCATGGGCGTCACCGATCCAGTCCCAGGCAAGGTCACGGGCAAGGATGGAGGTTTCAACGCCGAAAACTTCCACGCGCACAACCTTTTCAGCCACTGCAATCACACGCGCCTGGACGATGCGGCCCTCATAGACACGGTACATACCGGCAGCATCCGTATCCAGATAGAAAATCTGGCGTTTGCGCAGCATGGCCTCCTTGCGGCTGGCAACTACGCTGCGAGTTTTGGAGTCGATACCACGCACGATGAAGTCAATGTCAGCACCCAGCATGTTGCCAAGAATCTTATTTTGGCGCAGCATAAGGTCGGCATATTCCTGACCGGAAGGGCTGCGGCCCAGATTGATCATCATTTCCTTGATAGGGATAATGACACGGAACCCCTTGTAATCCACAACTGCCACCGTCTTGCGGTTGTCCAGCTGTTCAATGCCGCCCAGCTTGCCGGTGATGATCTTGCGGGTGCGGTAGGCATTATGGATTTCATGCCAGATTACATCATCACGGTCTTCGGCAGTCTCGACATCATCCCGGCTGCGGATGGTAAGGACTGGGGCCTCGCTGCGCTGGGGGCGGGGCTGACGCCGGGGAGGAGAAGGAGTGGGGGCAGGAGCGGCAGCTTCCTCCACGACAGGAACATCAGGCTCCACAGCAGGTTCCTCCGTATCAAGAATAGTGTCGGCTGCATCCGCCGACTCTGTTGTTTCGGCAGGAACTTCCTCTGTAACAGTTTCTTCAGGAGCAGCTGCTTCTTTCTTCTTTCGGCTGGTACGCTTGGGCTTGGGAGATGCAGGGGGTTCCTGCACAGCGTCGGTGTTATCTTCGTAAACATCAGGCGGCTGCACATCAGAGTCTTCCAGCATATCAGTGGGAGCAGCGCTTTGATCGTCTGTTTCAGCAGGCGTATCCCCGAACATTTCCTCCTCGGTAAGTTCAGGAAGGGGATCTTCAGCCATATCTTCGGCAGAGGTGTCCTCCAGGGGCTGATCCATCTGCCCCAGCAGTTCGTTCAAATCCAGACCATCGCCAGCGTCAGCAGGAAGGGATTCAGGTTGAGCGGTATCGGCCAGCAGAGTTTCGCCTTCCGACATAACGGTTTCGGTAACAGGAGCCTCCTGTTCCAGAAGTTCTTTTTTCTTGGTTGCCATAGATTAAAACCTCCTATGAATTTGATAGTTTTGTTTAAGACAGGATGGAATCCTTGTCTGTGGTGATAATGCCTTCCGACGTACCGGCAGATTTAGGGGCCGGAGCCTCTTTGGGTGATTTATCCGTGGGGGATGCCGGCTTGGTGGCTTTGCGCTTTGCCGGTTTCTTTGCTGCAGGAGCCGGTTTCGGCGCGGGCTGCGGTGTTTTGGCGGCTTCTTCTTCCAAGCGGCGCCATTCCGGTACATGGGCAGATGCTTTGCAGGAACGCAGGTACTTGGCTTCTGGGTGTTTGGAGTAATCCATTTTGTCTACCTGCAGAACCTTCTTGCCGCGGATGATGATGAGTGCCTGATCCAGCGGGAGCCGCAGGACTTCATCAGGAGTAAGTACAGGGCGTTTTCCAACACCGGAGGTCTCACGAAACTCCGGTGTATAGTTGGAGATACGCCAGGTGCCCAGCTGTTTGGACTTACTGGATACTGCTACGGAGGCAAGCCCTGTCCTGGCAGAAATAAATTCGGCAGTAAGCTGGTCTGTACAACCTAAAAACAACTGCGCGTCACAGTTTCCAATGATCTCCTGCCACAAATTCTGCGGGTATCTGTTCTGCAATCCTGCGAGATTTTGGAACACACAGGACATGGAGATATTCCGGGAGCGTATTACGCTGAGCCGGCGGGAGAGATCGGGGATCGTGCCGCACGCTGTCAGTTCTTCCCCAAGGATATGGACAGGCACAGGCAGTTTGCCGCCCTCGCAGTTGTGGTCTGCATATCGCACCAGTTTGATGAAGCAGAAAGATAGAAACAGCGAGGCCAGAAAATCAAAGGTGCTGTCCTGGTCGCTGGTAACGAGGAAGTAGGCACAGGGCTGCTGACCCGGAAGTTCCAGATCGATCTCATTCTTAGCGGTAATTTTTTTGATCAGCTCAGACTGGAATACCTGCAGGCGGCTGCCCAGACCGATAATCACGCCGCTTCGCACTGTGTCGCTGGCCTGCTTGAACAGGCTGTAGGGTGCTTTGGCAGGGTGCGTGGAAGGAAGCGCCTCGAACAATGTGTCAAGTTGGGATTCCCCATTGAGAGTCAGCAGCCGGTAGACTTCGCCAATGTTGCGGTTTTCTTCCGCATAGCCTTGATCCACATACAGTACCAAGGCCTTGAGCAGATTCATCTCGCAGGCATCCCAGAAATGGTCGCTCTTGCCGTTGTTCGTGGTGTTCTTGATGATGACATCTACAAAAAGCTGGGCCATTAGTTCCTGTCCCTCAACTTCGGCAAGGCAACACCAGGAATCTGAGTTTTCAGGCGAAACGAGGTTGAATACCTTGACACAATAGCCCCGGCTGCGGAGAAATTCGCTTGACTTCTCGTACAATTCCGATTTGGGATCGCAGATGATCAACGATTCTCCGGCGCCATTTTCGCCTCGGACAGTGGCCTGAAGGATACGGTTCATACAAAACGAACGGGTTTTCATGGAACCACTGGCGCCGTAGACTGCCAGATTACTGTTGATTCTGGTATCTTCCGGTATGCAGACTGCTTTGCCATCCAGCATACCCAGTACAACACCCTTGTGTTTGCGCAGATCGGGCACCAGATCCAGTACGCCGGACATCTCTTTGCGGGACATCCAGCCGGAGGTGCCATAAGTGCCTTTGGCGGAGTAGGAGAAATTACGGTCTTCATCATACTCGCCGGCATCACCATATCCCATGCGCATGACCATGATGAGCAGCACTGCTAACAAGCCAATGCAGATCAAAATGCCATACACGCCATAAGGCGGTCGGAGCACAGAGGAAAGGCAGAGAAGGAAGTCGGGCGAAGCGGCCAGCGGTGAAGTACCATCGCCGGGAATACCGCCGCCCTGTTTCCAGGTTGCATAGTTACCCAAAAGCTGTGCCAGAAAGCCGCCTGCGTATAGGATTGCAAGAATGGCAAAGGGCGCTGCAATCAGGCTCACGATCAGTTTTTTCTTGTTTATGGGAACAACCTCCCCTCGAATTTTGTGAAGTCAATGGTCTGGAAGCGCACCCGAGAACCGCAGTAGCTGCGAAGTACCTCTGCCTGGAAGTCAAAGCAGATCAGTGTGCCCGGGCGCTCGGATAGTTCGAGAGAGGTGTTAAAGCGTGCGATACGGGGCAGATCGCAGAAATAGCCAAATAGGACTGGTGAGCCATCCGGTGAAATGCCGTCATGCTCAATAGCCAGTCCGGGCTGCCTCGCAGTAAGACCTTGGAGCAGAATGCGATCCAGCTCCGCAGTTTTCCCAGGGTCGCACAGCAGTGCAAGTATCACCTCCCCCTGATGGTCGTTGGTAAGATAAAGAAAATGCTCATAGCTGCCATCCAGCATGAAGAAATCATGTTTGCGTCCTCCGGTGCTGGTCAAAATCTGGTAAGCCAGATCCATGCTGTTGCCCAGAATCAGTCCATGAACATCCTCATGGCGAAACTGTGGGGACAGGCGCTGTTGGCAGATTACGCTCCAAATCAATGCCTTGACCCGCATTTCCGATTTGTAGCGCCACTTCATCAGGGCGCTGCTGCTGTTGTAGGTCACGAAGATGCCGGAGGGCGCAAGGAGTATTCCAGTGGAGCGGGAACTGCGGATCTTCGTGGTGTCGATCCCCATTTCTTTCACTTCTCTGGAACTGAAAAAAGCAGGATAGACAATCCTGCCGCCAGCGTAACCCTCCGGTGCAAAAATTGCCGGTTTTTCATCCCGATACACACATACCCCCGCATTATCCATGGTCACATAGGTTTCTGCCAGGCGGTGTAGCCGGAGTCTTCGGTCAATTTCGCATTTCAAACGGTTGGTGTCGGTATCTCCTGTCAGGTAGCTGGCAAACCTGTCCGGCCGGCTTTCCAGCAGAGTGGCTTTGGCTCGCGGCCCCAGACGGTAGCCGCGTAGTTTATCCCGGTAATAGGTACGCAGCAGCCCGTCTTTTTTCAGTGCAGTGACAACAGACTCCAGATAATATGGACTGCCGGGAAGTCTGTTAAGCTGGTCTGTGGGGAACTCGCCGGAGATGGCAGTCAGAGAGAGAAGCCTGTACGCCATCGTGTCTGGCTGTGGGAATTTCCCAAGTGATCACCTCCTTGTGGTGTGTGGCTTTTACCGAGACTGCAAGGAACTTCGGTAAAAATCCGTGGTGTAACGACAGAAAAAAGCCCCGAAATCCGGGGCGAAATACGATGTTGCGGCAGGTCGGACAAGCAATGGCTGAAAATGCTCAAAAATCCGAGATGGATTTTAGGGTGTTTTCATGCTCAGCAAGCCAGGCGGGAAACCGCTTTTTTTCCATGACACTGATTCTGGTACAGTCCTTTTCGCCCAGCGCAGCGGTGTTGTAGGCATCGCAGAGCAGGCCGGTATCGTCAGCCATGACGAAGGTGGAGAGGACATCCAGAAGCTGCTTTTCTTCCAGATTGTCGTAGTCACGGATACGCCGGGTGGGAAGGCACTGGTCATAAACCTGCGTAAAGCACACCACACAATCGCTGAAGTGGGGCATGGGATGCTCTTTGGCGTATTGCTCCAATGAGAAGTAGAACGGGTCGAGCAGAAACTCAGTGTTTTGTCTCTGCTTGCGTTTTGGGAGCAGCCCGGGCAGGGTGACCTCCAGTACACCGTCCTCATAGACAACCTCAATTCCGTGTACAATACCGGCGGATGTCAGGTAATCGCCTTTGTGGATGGTGGTGCTGGAATATATCAAATGCCGCAGCCTGCAGGCAATTTTCTCTGCCCGTAGGGCGGCGTCAGTGGATAAGACTTCATAGTTGTCCGGATAGCGCTGAATATCCGTGGTATCCATCGCGTAAAGAGCATTGCTCAAACGGGATATATCATCAAGAATGCTTCCAATCCGGTGTGAGATGATTTTTCGTTCCAATCAAGTTCCTCCTGTTTTCTTAAAGTAATGCACCTGGCCCGCTGCATCCACGGTGCAGAAACCGGAAATGCCAGGGCAGTCAATGCGGCGAATGTCTTCCGGATTATCGACCAAAATGATGCGGCGTCCACCGCTGCGGTCATCCCGAAGCGCATGGTTGATCAGGGCCTCCTGGCCGGAAGCTGCGTAGACGATTTCGTATAGTTCACCGTTTGCAAAGAAGATAAGCTTGACCGGAAAATCACCGGGAGCATGGTATTCCACCTGCCCGATAAAATCCAAGAGTACCCAGGCAGCCCGTATCAGAGAGTTGTCTGATTTTGCTGCCCAACCAGACGGAAAGTAACCGCCTGTATCAGTTTGAAAAATACGGCCCTGCTTTTGCAGATGGGAGAGCAGGGTCTTGATGATTTCTTCTTTGTCAGGGTGAAAGCAAAGAAGCTGCTGCATATTGAGACCGGGATACATCGTGACGATCCGCAGCAGAGCCGCAGCTTCATTTCCATAGATTTCAGCCCTGGTCTTCATGGGTATCACCTCCAATGGCGTAATATAGGCGTATTCAAGACGCATTAAATAGGAAGGAAAGCCAGTCAGTGTAAGCCAAAAAGATGATCTGGCTGGCAAAACTGGTTTTTAGGCGTAATACAGACGCAAAGCAGACGCATAGCGGCGTCTGGAAGGAAAGTTGCACATGGGAATCACCTCGCTTTTCAAATTGTTATATCTGCTGTTCGGCAGATGTGGATTGTTCACGGCGTTTTCGCTCTACGATTTCACGCAGCTCGCGGCGGTCGGTAGTGATCAGATCCTTTTCCAGAGGGCTGGCTTTGAACTCCACCATAATATTGTTGTTATTGGTAGAAATCAGACCGTGACCTCTTTCAAAGTGAGTGATCTCCATTGTTTCAGCATCGGACAGGTGCAGGGCTTCCTGTACCCGCTGGGCTTCGTCGTCCTCCAGATTCAGAATGATCTTGGTCTTGGAGTTGTTGATGATGCCCTTACCAAATCTGCCGCCGTCAAGGTCAAAGAAATCGGCAAGATCCTGGCTTGCAAAAATCGAGGCGCCACCGTAACCGCGTATGGTTTTGGCAATTTCCAAAAGAAAATCGCCGGCCAATCTTACACCAGCAGCACCGGCGCCGGATAGAAGCTGCCAACACTCATCGATGAAGATGGCTTTTTCTTCTGTACGGTCGGCTTTGGCTCTGTCCCAAACAAAGTCCAGCGCCACAAACATACCTACGGTGAGCAGGTCTCCGGTGAGGGAGGAAATATCCAAAACAGTGTACTTGTTGTCGAGCCGAACATTGGTCTGCTTATTGAAGGTGCTGGCGCTTCCGTTTACCAGACGATTTAGGATGTGGGCCATGCGCATCGTTTCCTTGGAGGTTTTCAAAATTTCGTACAGGTCACCAAGCACCGGCATCTCACGGTACTGGCCGGGCTTTGCAGGGTCTTCCAAAGAGGCATTATCATGAGTGATGCCTTTTGTGTTATAGGTACGAACAAGGGCTTCGTCCAAAAGCTGTCGTTCCTCGTGAGACATATCGGGGATCAGCAGACTGAAAAATATGTGGAGCTGCTGGATCTTTGCTGCAAGTTCAGATAACTGGATGCCTGGACCGTCCAGAAGTTCATTCACCGAGCGGTCTACCCGCCGAATCTCCATGACATTGATGCAGTGGGGACTGGCCGGTGAAATCTGGATAAAGGAGCCGCCCACATTGGAGCAGGCGCGATGGAATTCATGGCCTTTTAGGGGCGCAACAATGAAAATGGGGATATTTTTCCGCCTCATTCGCAGCGCCATCAACTGCATGGTAAAGGTTTTGCCGGCTCCGCTCGTGCCAAGGATCGACATATTGGCGTTCTTATAGACCGCAGAATTGAAGATGTCCACGATAATAAGGGAACTGTTGTACTTGTTGACACCCAGCAGGATACCGTTATCATCACACATCTCATAGGATGTAAAGGGATAACAGCTTGCCGCACCGCCTGTCAGCAGGTTGCGCTTACCCCGCTCATACAGTTTCTTTTCCATTGCCACCAATGGCAGGGCAGATAAAAACGCCTGTTCCTCCCGAAAATGGCAGGTGCAGGCGTTCATGTCCTGTGAGAGCAGGAGCTTTTTCATTTCGCTGACCTTCCATTCCAAGTCTTCCTCGTTGGAGGCAGTAATGGTAATCAGCAAATTCAAGTAATAGAAGTCCTCGTTGTTGGCAAGGCCCTCTTTGAGAAAGTACCCGCTTCGGATAGCGCCATCAATGTCATCAAAGTCGGTATTGGTGTCGCTGGTGTCCTTGATTTTGGAACGGTTGATACGCAGCTGCTGTCCGACTTTCTGGATGATGGTTTCTTTGGGCTGACGGGAGAGGAACATATCCATATCGATCCCGTCACCGGCATTGACGATAAGACTGAGCCAGCCGGCTGGAACCTGCGTTTTGTAGCCATCAGAGGGCACCAGCAAATAAGCATAATACAGACCGTCAATGCAGATATGGTGACCATGCGTGAAGTCAATGCTTTTTGGTGCACAGAATTCGGTGGCAGGGATATGGTCGATCTCACTGTCGCGCCCTTTGGCAAGGTACTCAGCCACAACCTCCTGTGCCCGGACGGAGAGCGGCTTTACAGCACTTTCATTTCTGCAGAGCAGGTTATAGAGGACATCTACGGTAAACTCATCCCAGTTTTCCGGAACGATGACCTCGTTACCGCACTGACGGAGGTAGTTGGTAGCAGTATGGACTGCACTTTGCAGGGCATTGATTGCCTCGCCTTCTTCATCAGAGCGCTTGGTGTTGCTCCACGGCTCATATTCAAAAATCAGGAAGAAACGTCGGGTAATTGCCTCACGGGAACCGATCTGCTGAACGAACTGGAGGTAGTCTTCCTGCATGAGCAGACACTGTTCATTGGTCTCCTGTTCCATCTCCTTCCGAACGGTATCCAGATGGCGGTTGATCTCTGCCCGACGTGTCAGTACCTTGATTTGCAGCTTGATGGGGCTGATTTTCAAGTAGGATACAAAGGAATAGATGATGTTCCGCTGTTCCTGGGCGCTGCGCAGCATAAAATTGATGGGTACTACCTCGACGACCTTGACATAGCGGTGGTCCTTCGTGTAGATGATGCCGTTTTCAATTTTGGAAATCGGCAGATAATCTGCTACCGGGTTAAGGCAGGCGGGCTTCGGCTCCTGAGTGCGGATAGGGCGTTTTACTTTGCGCTCCTTGGAGACCTTCTTTTTTTGCTTGGCGGCTTTCTTCTCCTTGGCAGGCTTCTGCTTTTTCACAGGACGGAGTTTTTGGCGGATCTCGTAGCTACGAACTTCATCAAACTCCGCTGGGAAATCCTCTCTGCCGGAGCGCCGTGACCGCCTGGGAGCCTTATCGGGCTTGTGTGCCTTCTTTTTAATATGCTTGCCGCCATGCTCTGCCGCAGAAACCGCATCTTCTGCGCTGTTACCGCCTACAATGCGGCGGTTTCGCAGGTACTTTATGAAAATCAGCAGAAAAGAGGAAAGGCTCTCACCGGAAATTCCGATAAGCGCCACCAATGCTGCTGGCAGTGCGGTCAGGCACAAAGCGATGATACGGGCAGTCAGGCCAAGAGGAAGCAATGAAAAAACCGGCACACCAATGGCAAATGCCAGGATGCCGGCTTCAATTACATTGCGGGCTTTGAACATACCACCAAAGAAGGTGCCTGACTCGATGAAATTCGGTGGTATTATGTAGGTATCTCGGTCGATTTTATGATTCATGATTAACCTCGTTTCCGAAGCCGGGCGGGCACATCAGCCGATAATCCAGAACGGACCGCCAGCTCCAGCGCGCCGGCTGGCCTCATTTAAGATAATGGACAGATCCCAGAGCTGTTCGCTCCGTGTGTAACTGGCAGGGTCAGCCACCATGATCTTGCCGTCTTTTACGCCACGCAGGACAATGAAGTGACCGGAAGAGGTAAAGTGGCCTTCAGACATGATTGCTACTACCAGTTTACCATTAGCCAGTGCGTCTGTGATGCGCTGTGGTTCCGCAGTGGTACAGCCGGAAACCGGAAGCCCCCATTCCCCAGCGGCGGCAGGTATCAGCGCATGGTAAGAACCACTGCTTTTACACCAGTAGCCGTTGTTGTAAGACCACTCGGCCATCTCCACAGGGTCAACCATATCGTCTGTCAGAGAGGACACCACGATTGCCATAGCGGTAGGGCCGCAGCCATAACCGCCAATATTGTCCGTACCATATGCTTTACCGGCATAGCGTTCATCCAGTTGATTGTAGTAAACAACAGGTGTGATCCCGTCAGTGAAAGTAACATCGCCCAGAGCAGTGATGCTGTTTCCGGTCCACGCTTCCAGATTTTGCAGCAGACCATCGCCCAAGAACAGGCTTAGGTTGGAAGCGTAATCAGATGCAAGCTCCTTTTGGTCATCGGTAAGCTGGAATACAACATCAGAAAAATAGGACTCACCGTTGTAACGGACGGTATAGACCATCCATGTTTCGGACACCGTTGTTTCTTCCCCAGTCTCCGGATCAGTCATGGTGTTCTCACGAATCTCTTGCTTGCTGGTGTAGGAATATAGATGCTGCTTGTTTTCCCGCAGGGTGGCGGCAAGGTCATTCAGAGAAATGCTTTCAAAATCCTTGTCTTTGGCCGCACAATACTGAGAGATAAACAGGTTGGCGTTATAAATGGGACCGCCGGAATAGGCATTTTTGACCTCCATATGGTCGGCTCCCGATGCCGCAAAGTCAGCTTCGATCCGGGCAAGTACATCCTCCAGTGCCTCGCCCAAGATGCCGTTGAGGGTAAAGGTAATCTCGTTGGCGTTCTCAATAATCGCTGTTTCGCTATTCAAAATCGGAATTTCGGGGTCAGATGGAGAAAAGGCATTGGTCAGTCCGCCGAAAATAAGACCGGGGAGCATGAGAACAAATAATACCGGCAGCATAAGCAGGGCAATGACTGCCACAATGATTTTTCCGATATGCTTCCGACCTGCCCACACTGCGCCTGCAACTGCACCGTAAGGACCGCCTGCGGCAGCGCCTTTGGCAGCGGAGGAAATAGCTTTTCCGGTTTTGATTGCGCCGCGGATGGTATGCGCTGCGGAGGCACCGGTCTCCACAGCTTCGGAAAAACTGCTTTTTTGATCTTCTGGCATTTATATCTTGTCCTTTCTCCTCGGGGCTGGAGGCAGCTTTTTGACAATGGACTCGTTGAAGGCGATAGAACCGTCAGGAGCCATATAGGGCGATTTGTCAACAGCATCCACAGCGTACTGCTTATACCATGCTGTGCCATCCACGGCATGAACGGTGGTGTACTGGCCTTCCGGGGCAACATATTGGTCTGCGTGGTACATACCAAAGGAGATGCCTTCGGGATGTTCCGCAGTCACTTCTGTGCCGGTGATGCGGCCGCCGCCGATTTCGACATTTTGGAAGGTCGGAACATTTTCAGCTCCGGATTCCAGTGCCGCATATCCCATGTAAGAGTGCAGGGCTTCGGCGGCTTTTTCACCGGAAATGGAACCCATCTGGCTGATACTGCCCGTGGCTACGCTGCCGATTACATTGTTGGCAAAATTGCCGCCCTTACTAACGGAAGAAGCGTACATATGGCCGCCGATCCCTCCGGCTGCAGCATCGCCTAAAAGACTGCCAAGACCGGAACGCTTGGAGGCGGGAGTTGTGGTGGCTGTTTTGATGGCGCTGTTTGTGACTTTTCGGCTCACCACTCCAGCAAGACCGCCGCTGGCAAACCCTGCTCCAAAGCCGCCGCTGCCTTTACCACCGTTTGTGTTGACATTGGTGGAACTGCTGTTTCTCCCGCCGCCAAAGTGGTGACTGGAAAAGTTCTTGATGCCGCCGATGCCTCTGGCAGCAATCATAGCCTCAGCCAGCATGCTGCCGCCGGTATGTCCTACATTGACACCAAGACTGGAGAGGAAGGAATCGATTTTCTGGCCGACTTTGAGAAAGCCGATAGCACAGAGAAACCAGATAAACACATTGCCGGAAACGGCTTCTTTTCCTAAAGTGTCTACCTGAGCCTGCACATCGCTTTCGGAGATAGCGGCAAAAGCCGGCTGGCAGAGCAGGCAGGAGAGAATTGCG
>UMHG01013808.1_pt1 | contig 12770 bp, 9 predicted proteins | sample 1965471 | NCBI WGS metagenome assembly UMHG01 (sample SAMEA4836092, study PRJEB28245) | human gut metagenome | biome: gut microbiome; material: fecal sample | place: Denmark | collected 2008
GAAAAAAGCCGCTTCTCTTTTGTGGAAAGCGGCTCTTTTTGTGTCTGTTGATTTGCACTTTTCAGGAATTGACTTGTATTGCGGCAAGCCCTCTCCATCCGCTATGGCAGACCCCTTTAGCTGACTGAAAGGGCAGATAAACACGCGGGCCCTGCCTGATAGTGTCACCAACCCAATCGCGCGAAAGGGTCAAGGGAGGAACTCCCTTGTGTTACATAAAATAGTGCTTGTAGGTGTCGTAGTAAATCGTCAGGCGGCGGGAACCGGAAATTTCGCGCAGGGTATCGCGAAGAGCGGAATCCTGCAGGATGAAGCGCACAATGTCCGGGTTGTAGCGAACACCCGCATCGCGCTTGAATTCCGCCAGCACTTCGTCCGTCGTCTTGGCTTGGTGGTAGTTGCGGCCATACTGATCAGTCGCGGCATCAAGGCAGTCGCAGACGGTGATGATGTCAATCATGAAGCGCTCCGGCGAGGCGGTGTTATCAAAGTCGTTCGGATAGCCGCCCTTGCCGTTGTAGAACTTGTGGTGGCCGCGGGCGATATCCACATAGCGCGCCAAATCCTCGTCGATGCTCAGGTACTGCCCGCCGCGGTTCGGGTGGGAGCGGATGATGCCGAACTCCTCGTCCGTCAGCGGGCGGTGCTGCGTCTCGATAATCTCGAGCATGGAATTCTTGCCCACATCGTGCAGCAGGGCGGCGTCATGCGCAAATTGCAGGATTTCCGCGCGGTGCGCCTGCACATCCTCCGGCGACGTCACGCCGTGATACCCCACCATCAGCGCCGGTTCTTTGTCGATGATGGCGGAGAGAATCGCTTCCGCAAAGGCGGACACCATCAGCGAATGCAGGAACGCGGTGCAGTGCCGCGCGACAACGAGCCGGAAGATGTAGTCGATTTTCTCCTCCGCCGTGTCGAACAGCGCATAGGCATTCGGGAAGAACGCCAGCTCCTCCAGTGCGTTGTTCAGCGTGTTGCTATGCCCGGTGCGCGTGTCGTAATCCGCAATGAAATCACGGATATCCTGCTGATATTCGCGGAAATAGCGTTTCTTATCCTCCATCGGCATCGTCGTTTCCACGAGGAAGGAAATCAGCGCGTCCAGACAGGTCATATAATAGGAAATAACGTCAATTTTGCGCACGTCCCCTTCACCGAACTGCTTCACCTTCGGCTTTGTCTTACGGAAGAAAGTGTGAATCTCCTTCCAGCACTCATCTGCCGTGCGGCGGCCCGTCTCGCAGTCGAACTCACACTGGCTGGTGATAATTTGGAACATGTCGGCAGTGCTTTCCTCCGGCTTATCCAGCTTTTCGTAATATTCTGCCGTTATCTGCTCAATCCGACTCATCAATTCCGGCGGCACAAAGCGGGTGTGCGCCTCCATGGTGCGGTCAAACGATTTCGCCAGCGCGTAAGCGTCCGTGCGGAAGCGCTCGGTGAAAATATCCAGCAGCCTGCCTACGTCCGGCTCGCTTTCGCGCGTCGCCGCCAGCGCATCCGACGCCTGCAGTTCCTTCATTTCCTCCCATATGGCAAACGCTTCTTCCATCGTGACCGAGCCTAACACGCAGCAGCTCATCACGAGGTTCGCGTAGGCCACCACAATCGCCTGATGGACGCTGTGCTCCTTGATTGCGCCGAAATTCCGCGACAAAACCGAAATCTTGCGGTAATAGTCCCTCGCGCGTGTGCCATATGGTTCACGCAGGATGCGGGAGAATTCCAGATTTGTGTACGCCAATGTCAGATCCACATCCGTCATCGCGGCAAGGTTGTTGCTGTGCCCATAGTGTTTCTGGAGAATCTTTGCAAGTTCCATCAGGAGCGCCAAGTCATGCGTATCTGCGCGATAGAAGTCCATCATCGAAATTTGCAGCTGGTTCCATGCGTCATCGTCTAAAGCAGGTTCTTCCTTCGCGAACTCCGGCATCACGCTGCGCATCAGGGCATTCATGTGCGCATACTCCGTGCGGAAGAATTCAGCGCGCTCCCGAAGGGCGGCGCACCATGTATCCCAGTCGGACTTGATGCGCATGGCAGCTTCGAGCTGCTCCACCCGCTTGAGGACAACCTGATAATCAGCGAAAAACTTCCGGATTTGCTCACTGTTCATATCGATAACTCTTTCTTTTCGTTCATCACAGGGCGGCACAGGCACGTTCGGATTTCTGAGGCAGCGTTTCCTATTATATGGCGCAATTGCGCATCTGCCATTATACGCCCAATTTCAACAGCCGTCAAGGAAACAGACTGCATTTCAGAAAACGTTATCGGAAAGTCAGGGAGATAACAAGACATAGGGCAAAAAAGTTCAAAAATTCTTCAAATGGTTACATACAATCTGCTATTTTTTCGGCAAAAGTTTCTTGACAACTGTCCGAAATCGGACTATAATCTACACTGTCCGATTTCGGACAAATTGAAAGGAGCATTGTGATGAAAGCGTTAAGCACACGTCTGTTTGCGCTGAACGAGGCATGGAAAGAAAATGCCAATATCTACCGACAGATGGCGAAGCAGATGAACCTGACTGACATGGCGATGTGGGCACTGTACACGCTGCGGGTTGAGCCGGGCGAAATGACGCAGAGCCGGATGTGCGAATTTCTGCACGAACCCAAACAGACAATCAACTCCGCGCTGAAGAAAATGGAAGCAGACGGGCTGATTACGCTGCAAAGCGGTTCAAATCGCCGCACGAAAACGATTCACCTGACGGCCGCGGGCGAAGCGCTGGCGCGTGAAACCGCAGACCGCGTTGCCGAAACCGAGCAGCAGGCGCTGGCACAATTCAGCGAAGAGGAGGCGGATCAGCTGTTCTCCCTCTTGCGCCGCCTGAATGCGCTGATGATAGACATTTTCCCGCAGACAATGCGGAATCAAGAAGAGGAAAGTCAAGCTAAATGAGCAAGAAGAACCCGATTCAATTATCTGACCACTTTACCTACGCTCGGCTGTTCCGCTTCGTCCTGCCGTCGATTGTCATGATGGTGTTCACGTCCATCTACGGCGTGGTGGACGGGTTGTTCGTGTCGAATTTCGCCGGAAAAACGGCGTTCGCGTCCATCAACCTGATTATGCCGTTTCTCATCATTCTGGGCGCAATGGGCTTTATGCTCGGCACAGGCGGCACAGCGCTGGTCTCCCGCGTGCTGGGCGAGGGCGACAAGGCGTGCGCAAACAAGTATTTCTCCATGATTACGCTCTTCGGCATCCTGCTGGGCGTTATCCTGACGGTGGTCGGGGTGCTGGCCATGCGCCCAATGGCGATTCTGCTGGGCGCAACAGAGGCCATGGTGGATGACTGCGTTCTTTATGGGCGGATTGTCGTCTGCTTTCTTACGTCGTTCATGCTGCAGAACATGTTCCAGTCGTTCCTGATTGCGGCGGAGCGGCCGAAGTTCGGCTTGCTGATTACGCTCGCGGCGGGCGTGACGAACATGGTGCTGGACGCGCTGTTCGTGGGCGTATTCCGCTGGGGCATTGCGGGCGCTGCGATTGCGACCGGCATCAGCCAGACCGTTGGCGGCGTTGTGCCGCTGATGTACTTCCTGTTCAGCAAAAGCAGCCCCCTGCGTCTGCGCTGGACGAAGTTCGAAGTGCAGCCGCTGCTGCGATCGTGCGCCAACGGCTCATCAGAGCTGATGAGCAACATTTCCGGCTCGCTGATTGGGATGCTGTACAACGCACAGCTGATGCGCTTTCTGGGCGAGGACGGCGTGGCGACGTATGGCGTACTGATGTATGTGCAGTTCATCTTCGTCGCGATTGACATCGGCTATTCCATCGGCTGTGCGCCCATCATCAGCTACCACTACGGTGCGCAGAATCACCCGGAGCTGAGGAACCTGCTGACGAAGGGGCTGAAAGTCATGGGCATCTTGGGCATCGTGATGACAATCGCCGCCATCTCGCTGTCCGGGACGCTGGCAAACATCTTCGTCGGCTATGACGCGACGCTCTGCGAATTGACGCGGCATGCCTTCCACCTTTTCTCCTTCGCCTTCCTGCTCGCGGGCTTCAACATCTTCCTATCCTCCTTCTTCACGGCGCTGAACAACGGCGGCGTGTCCGCGGCAATTTCCTTCCTGCGCACGCTGGTGTTTCAAGCGGCGTCGGTCATCCTGCTGCCGATGGCGCTGGATGTGGATGGTCTCTGGTGGGCAGCCTCTGCGGCGGAAGCGCTGGCGTTCGTCGTGTCGATTGGCTTCCTGCTGGCTCTGAAGGGGAAATACCATTATTTTGATGAAAGCTAATCAGGAAAAACTTGCGTGTTCCCCTTGCAAACTGCTGTTCGCTGTGGTACGATAAGAAGCGAAAGAAACCCGGCGGTGATTGCCGATTGCATCCCCCGCCGGTATCCAGAAAGGAAGCGGTATCATGGCAGCAAAGAAGCCCGCAAAGACCGAAAAAGCCGCCCCGGTGACGGGCGCGCAGGAGGAGAAACTCAAGGCGCTGGAACACGCGCTGGCGGATTTGGATAAGCAGTTCGGCAAGGGTGCCGTCATGAAGCTCGGTGAACACGCGGAGCAAAACGTGCAGGTCATCCCCACGGGCTGCCTGACGCTGGATGAGGCGCTGGGTGTCGGCGGCATTCCGCGCGGCCGTATTGTGGAGATTTTCGGCCCGGAATCCTCCGGTAAGACGACCGTTGCCCTGCACATTGTCGCACAGGCGCAGAAGATGGGCGGCATCGCGGCATTTGTGGACGCTGAGCACGCCCTTGACCCGGTGTACGCCAAGAATCTGGGCGTAAATATTGACGACCTGTATGTCTCTCAGCCCGACACAGGCGAACAGGCGCTGGAAATCGTCGAAGCGCTGGTTCGCTCCGGTGCGCTGGATGTCATTGTCATCGACTCTGTCGCCGCCCTCGTCCCGAAGGCGGAAATCGACGGCGAAATGGGCGATTCCTTCGTCGGTCTGCAAGCGCGTCTGATGAGCCAGGCGCTGCGCAAGCTGGCGGGCATCATCAACAAAACCGGCTGCGTCGCGGTGTTCATCAACCAGCTGCGCGAGAAAGTCGGCGTGATGTACGGCAACCCCGAAACCACCCCCGGCGGTCGTGCGCTGAAGTTCTACGCCTCCGTGCGTCTGGACGTGCGCCGCGGCGAGCAGCTCAAAAACGGCAGCGAAGTCGTCGGCAACCACACGAAGGTCAAGGTTGTCAAGAACAAGGTTGCTCCGCCGTTCCGCGTGGCAGAGTTCGACATTGTGTACGGCGAAGGCATCAGCCGCGAAGGCACGCTGCTTGACATGGCGGTCGAGCGCGACATCATCCACAAGAGCGGCGCGTGGTTCAGCTACAAGGACCAGCGCATTGGTCAGGGCCGCGAAAACACGCGCCTATACCTGCGCGACCATCCCGAAATCACGGACGAAATCGACGCGATTATTCGTCAGGAGATTTTTGCGGATAAGCCCGCAAAGCCGATTGCGCCCGAAGAAGATCCCGGCGAGCTTCCGGATGAGGACGAGGACGACCTTGCCCTGCTGGAAGCAGACCTCGGCGATGATGCCGGTGTCGCCCCGCTGGAAGAAGAATAATCCACAGGTTATCAAATTTGTCCACCCTTGCGTCTGCGGGGGTGGATTTTTTGTGGCAGTGCGCTTTTCCCTGCAGCAAAAAAGACCAGCAGCAGGAAACGAATTGCTCCCTATGCTGGTCGGTCGCGCCCATCTGGCGCGACACTGTTGAGTTGAGGAAAAGAGAAAGTTGGGGGCGCGTCTGCGGACGCGCAAAGTTACTGGCAGGGACGCTTCGCTGCCTGCGCCTTTGTTGGCGGCTTCCTTGGGATTGGTCGAACGAAGAACAGTTGGGGCGTTGCCCCAAACCCCACAAGGGACGCTGTCCCTTGACCCTGCAAGGGGGATCCCCCCTTGACCCCTCCGCGCGATTGAGTTGGCGGCTTCTTCATGCTTTATCCGCGTGTTTATCCACGTGTTTATTCGCTTTTGTCCTCTTTCCCTTACAGGTGAAACACAAATTTCTCCTCATATCGCCGGAAAACGACCAGCCCAATCATCAGCATTCCGAAAGCGCCTGCCCCGCACGCCAGCAAGCGCTCCGGCGTCGGCGGGATTCCCGCAATCACAATCTGCCGCAAAAAATCAATCAGCTGATACATCGGGTTCAATTGGAAAATCCCCCGAAGTCCCTCCGGCCAAATCGTATCCGGATAAAAAATCGGCGTCGCATACGTCCACAAGAGCGAAATCACGCTCCACAGGAATCGCGTATCGCGGAAGAAAACGTTCAGCGTCGCCATCACCAGCGTCACGCCCAGCGCAAACAGAAACAAAAGCGCAATCATCAGCGGCAGCAGCAGCAGCGCGGGCGACACCCGCACCCCCGTCAGCAGCATCAGCAGAAGCAGCGGCAGCAGCGAAATCAGGAAGTTGATAAGGCTTGACAGCGCGCGGCTGAACGGGAAAATCAGTTTCGGAATCGCGACCTTTGTGATGAGCGACGCGTTCATGACAATCGCGTCCATGCCCAGCGTGACGCACTCGGTGAAGAAGCTGAAAACGATGATGCCCGAAATCAGGTACACCGGGAAGTGGTCGATAGCGGAGCGGAAGAGCGTGGAGAACACAAGGTACTGCACGAACATCGTCAGCAGCGGATTGAGGAAACTCCAGAGGACGCCGAGGATACTCTGCCGATACTTTGTATTAAAATTGCGGCGGACAAGCTGTTCGATGAGGAAGCCGTAGCGGCGAACGTCGGCTTGCAGGCGCAGCAGATGGTTCTGCCGTCCGGCGGCGGCGCAGCGTGCGGTGAACAGGCTTTCCCAGACGCAGAACAGCACCAGAACCGCCGCGAAAACCCCGTAGTACAGCATCGCGCAGGAAGGGCGCGTACCGGACAGGCGGATGCACAGCTGATTGCCGCTGCTCATGCCCAAAGCAGGGAGCGTGTTGCCGGAAAAAGTGAGCACAAGTTTGTCCGCATCCACGGGTTCAAACGAGAAGGTCAAATTTTCGCGGATGGTACTGTCGGTCAGCAGGGCGGTCTGCGTGAAAATCGGTAACCCCTGCCGTGTCAGGATCAGCGTCGCTGTGCCGCCGGATTCACTGCTCAGCGCCGTAACGGGCAGGCTGATTTCGCGGATGCCGCCATCCGGCAGGGGCAGCGAGAACGTCTCGCCGTCCGTCAGCGGATGCAGATGCGTCTGTGCCGCCGCGTCGATGGTGAACGCCCGCGTCTGCCACGTCGGGGTGAACAAAGCACCATACAGCGCCAGCACCAGCGCAATCACGAGCGTCACCCAAAGCCCTTTTTTCAGCACAGCGGAATCGCCGAAAATCGGCGGTTTGCACTTCGTCACGGCGTTCCCTCCTGTCGGTCAAGGTCAATGAACATGCTGCCGTCCGGGCGGAACAGCGGCGAATAGTAACGCTCCGGCGGGTGCTCCCCCCACGTTTGGCGGAAGCGGCGCAAATCCCCCTTCGGCGCACCCTGCGTCAGGCACGGCGGCAGCAGCGAAAGCCGCATATCCATTGCCATCCGCGCATACGGCGTATAGACGTTGAGCAGCCCGATTTGCTGGCATTTCAGCCCCAAATCCGCGCCGCGAAGGTCGCTCTGGTACGGCGAAAATCCGCCGACGGACAGGAACACGTCACGCCGAATCATCAGCAGTGCGCTGGATACGCCCGTCACGTTGCGGACGATGCGGTCAGTGAGCATGTACGGCCGCCCATAGCGCCACTGCCCCGCCTGATGGCTGACCGCGCCGCCGGGGACCCCCACCGCATACCCGGCGTGACGGAAGCAATCACGGTCATCCAGCAGCGCCGAGCCGACGCAGCCAACGTCCGCGCGCTGGGCGTACTGCATGAGTTCGCTGACCCAATCGGTATCCAGCGGGCGCAGTCCGGCGCGCAGAAACAGCACCGCGTCACAGTCCGTCCGGCGGACGAGGTCATTGACCGCTGACAAATCGCGGACGCGGATGCACGGCATCGGCAGCTTCGGCGCATCGCCCTCGCCCCAGAGGACGCAGACGCTGCGCATCTGCCGCGTTTTCCACCGAATGCGGACGAGCAGCTCTTCCACCGTCACGTCGGCATCCATGTGCAGGCGGCGGAGCTGATCCGCCACGGCGCGCGCGGCGGCATCCGCACAGGTCTGCGCTTTTTGATGGCTGAACGAGGTGTCCAGCATCCGCCAATGGTAGAGAATACGCGGAATGTGAGTGATTTTCACCGCGTTTTCGGACAACCGAAGCGCCAAATCATGGTCTTGCGAGCCATCGAAGCCGGGGCGAAGTCCACCGACCGCGTTCATCAGCGCCCGTGACGCTGCCGTGATGTGGCAGATATAATTGCCGGAACGCAGCGAATCCGGCGCGAAATCAGGCTTCAGGTGCGGCTCAAAGAAGTGTGTGCCATCGGTGGACACCTTGTCCTCATCGGTATAAACGAAGTCCGCACCGTCCTGCGCTGCTTCGAGGATGCAGCGAACCGCGTCCGGCGCGAGCAAGTCATCGTGGTCACAGAGCGCGACAAATTTCCCCGTCGCCATCGTCAGCGCGGCGTTTGTGTTGCCCGCAATGCCGCGATTCTCCGCGCCGAACGTCACACGGAAGCGATTGTCCTCCTGCGTCAGCGCTTGCAGCAGTTCACGCGTGTCCGCGCGGGTACTTGCGCCGTCATAGAAACAGGCTTCCCACGCTCCGCACGACTGATGCAGCAGCGAATCCGCCAGCGCGCGCAGCAGCTCCGGCGGCGTATTATAAGTCGGAATGAGGAAAGACAAGCGCATGGTCGGAGTGAAGGGTGCTGAAAGGGGCGCTTCATGGCGGCGGATAAAGGCTTGGTAGCCGTCTTCCTCCGCTTGACGCAGGGCGGTTTCCGTCTGGAGGAAGGGCCGCTGACGATGGAGCGCGATGCGGAACCGGATGGCTTCGGGGATGCAGCGAAAGCCTTCACGATGAATGCGCCGGATGACGCGCAGGGGGAAGAGCATGACGGAAACCTCCTTTCGCGGATGATTGGCTTTATTATAGCATAAGGGCGAGAACGATGGAAGGGAAAGGGGGATAAAAAGGGATAAACATGCGGGCAAAGTAAGGCAAAGCGCGCAGCTCAATCGCGCGGAGGCAATACGGAGGGACCTCATCCGTTTTATTTTTCCATTCTTGACTTTTCTCGCTGTCAGAAAAAAATTTGCCACCCAAAAAACGCGACGCATATCCATCATGCGTCGCGCTTTTTGTTGCGATACTATTTCCAAATGAGAATGTTCCAAGATGCGAATGGTATGTTATTCCGCCGCCACAGCCGCGTCCGCTTCCACGGTCACGCTCTGCTCCTGCTGTTCCTTCTCCGCAATCAGGTCTTCGATGCTTTCCTTCGTGCGCATCAGGTCCTCCACGGACATCGTCTCAAAGCCCGCAGTGGGCGTCTTGACCTTCACGCCGTGGCTGCGCAGGAAGTTATCCACCTTCTCCTCGTTGTGCTTGTAAGCGTAGAAACCAACCGCGCTCACGCCCACACCAATCAGAATGCCCTTGACCATCGGGCTCATGTTCAGGTTCAACATATGTTTGTCCTCCTTATTTTTTGCAAGTATCTATCGTTCAGGCTTTTCAGCCGGACGAGCGAATTAGGTCACCCTTTATGTGCTAAGACTTCGACGCTCCGGCGGAAGATGCTTCCAGCAAAGGCGCTGCCGTCCTCATTGCCCACGACGGGGGTGAGCGTCGTGGTGTGTTCGCCGTTCCGAACCAGATATACCTGTTCCCGCGGGCCGCGCGGCAGCAGGTGGCGGCTGAACGTGACAATCCACGCCAGCAGACTCGCCTGAAAGCCGTTGGGCTTGCCAATGGCGTTAATCAGGTAGACGACGGACATCACTTCCGGGTCGAAACTGCCGCGTGTGTGCAGTTCCTGATAGGCGTGCTCAACCACGGCGGTCAACGTCGCCCCGGCGGACAGCCAGCGCGTGTAGCGTGTGAGCGTCGAACCCGCGAGGGTCATCATGCCGTCAAGGACAATGCAGCCAAGCGCCAGATAGCCGCTGGGCGCCATCGAGAAGCCTTCTTCTTCCGAGTGCTTGACGTGCAGCACCGCCGTCTGCTGCAAGCGGGCGTACAGCGCACCGATGCGCACGAGCAGGTCACTTTCAGAAATAACCGCCTTGTCGTAGCAGCACAGCATCGTCTGAATGCGCGGATTATACCGGCAGCTTTGCAGCCCCGGAATGCTCAGGAAAATCGCTTCGCCCTCAATCGGCTTTTCCAATTGCAGGCGAAGTCTGCCGGGCATGGCACTCAGCACTGTCAAATGCACCGCGCCGATGTTGTCATTGTGCATTCGTCACCCCTCCATCGGCGGAAACACCATCAGCCGCAACGAGTTCGCCACAACAAGAATGGTGGACATGTTGTGCATCAGCGCGCTTGCCAGCACAGAGATGCCGCTTGCCGCGCCGAGAATCAGCCCGACGGTATTGATGCCGATGACCATTGCGAAGTTCTGCTGCACAATGCGCATTGTTGCGCGTGCCAGGCGGCGCAGTTCGGGAATCATCATCGGATCATCGCGGTTAATAACCACGTCGCTGGTTTCCATGGCAATGTCGGTGGACTTGCTGCCCAGCGAGATACCGACGTCCGCATACGCCAGCGCGGGCGCATCGTTGATGCCGTCGCCGACCATGACGACGCCGTTGCCCTGCGTTTGCAGCTTCAAGACAGCCTCTGCCTTCTGTTCAGGCAGCAGCTGTGCCTGATAGCCATCCACACCGACCATTTCCGCAACAGCCTGCGCCTGTGCCGCCATATCGCCCGTCAGCAGCTCAATGTCGCCCACGCCGTCGTAGCGCAGGGCGTTGATGGCGCGGCGGACGTTCGCGCGCGGGTTATCCATGGCGTACAGCACGGCAACAATCTTGTCCCCCACGCCAACGTAGTTCGGAATTGCGCCGTTCGCATCGGGAATCGCGCCGTCCGCTCGGACACCGTTTTCCTTCATGTACTTGAGGTTGCCGACGCGGATGCACTTGCCGCCGACTTCCGTCCGGCTGCCGCGGGAGACTTCGGTCACAATTTCGCCATGCGGGGGAATTTTCGCTCCGTGCGCGCGCCCGTAGGTCAAAATCGCGCTTGCCAGCGGATGCGTGCTGGTTTCCTCCGCCGCCATCGCCAGCGAAAGCACTTCCGCCTCGTCCATCGTGTCGGTCAGCATCGTCATGCCCGTCACGCGCGGACGCCCCTCGGTAATCGTGCCGGTCTTATCCAGCAGAACAGTATTCGCGTTGCTCATCTGCTCGATGTACGCGCCGCCCTTAATCAGCACGCCGCGCTTGACCGCCGTGTTAATCGCGGCAGAGAACGCCGTCGCGGTCGAAAGCTTGATGCCGCAGGAGTAGTCAATAACGAGCATCTTCAGCGCCTTCTGCGGATTGCGCGTTACGAGCCAAACCGCCGCGCAAAGCAGGAAGTTCAGCGGCACGAGGTAGTTGGAGAACTTATCGGCATAGCGCTGGATGGGCGCTTTCTTGAGTTCGCTCTGCTCCACCATGCCGACGATGCGCGAGACAACCGTCTGGTCGCCGACGCGCTGCGCCTGAATCTGCATATTGCCGTTCTTGACGACCGTACCCGCAAAGACTTCCGCGCCCTTGCGCTTTTCCGCCGGGACGAATTCGCCCGTGATGGCGCTCTGGTCAACGACTGCGCTGCCGGACACCACCGTGCCGTCCACCGCGATTTTCTCGCCCGTGTGCACCTCGATGGTGTCGCCCGCTTCGAGCTTGGCAATCGGCGTTTTTTCCAGCCGACCGTCCGAAAGCACCTTCCAGACCTCGCCGTCTTCCACCGACAGCATCTGCTTGATGGACGACCGCGTGCGCTCGATGGTGTAGGACGTCATCAGCTCCGCGAGGTCAGACAGCGCCAGAATCATCAGGGCGGAATGCGGCGTACCGAGCAGCAGGCTTGCGACAATCGACGTAACCGTCAGGAAATCGGCGTTCGGGCGCATATCGCGGCGCAGACCCGCCGCCGCGCTCCGTGCCATCGGCATCGTCAGTCCCAGACTGGTCAGCGCTTCCAGCGACGTGAAGCTCGCCATCGCGCCGCCGAGCAGGCTGCCAGGCAGAATCGTGTGACCGAGCACCACTGCGCCCGCGTTGAGCGCCAGCCGCTTTGTCAGCTGCTTTGTCGTCATAGACACTTCCGGCTCTTCCGGCTTGCTGCCTGCCTGACGATTGCGGTAGGCGTTCATGGCATAGCGTGCCATCGTCACGTCCACGCCTTCACAGAGAATCGACGTATCCGTCGCGGTCGGATCGAAGCGCAGGAGGATGCCGCAGGTAATCGGCGTCACCTGCACGCACTGCACACCCGGCAGGTTGGCAAGCATCTGGGCAATTTCTTCCTTCTCGTCATTCAGGAAGTTCAGCCCTTCTACTCTGAGCCGCAGCCGCCCGCGAAGGCTATGCGCCACCTGACTCTTCATCCAGTTTTTCTGTGTTTCCCGATTGAACATGTTATCCCTTCTTTGATTTGGCAATTCAGATTCAATGATTCATGCTTTTTCGCGTCGATTGTGCAAACCCTTGCCGTGAAAAGGCTCAACTGACAGGAGTGTGCACCGAGGGTTTCCAAAGGGCGATCGCGGACTTCGTCCGTTTCCATTGCCCTTTTGTCGCCTCCGCAGAGGCGAAATCCCCTGCTTTCGGAAAAGACCAACTATGGTCGGAAGTCAAGCAATCCGGTCGCGCCCATCTGGCGCGACACAGCATAGATGTT
>UMHG01051310.1_pt1 | contig 12627 bp, 6 predicted proteins | sample 1965471 | NCBI WGS metagenome assembly UMHG01 (sample SAMEA4836092, study PRJEB28245) | human gut metagenome | biome: gut microbiome; material: fecal sample | place: Denmark | collected 2008
AGTACCGGGTAGGTGTCCGAATCCACCCATTTGCGGACGGCCGTCTCCGGTTTGGCCGGAAGCGTCTCGGCCGGCGTCGACGCATAGATTTCGGCTCCGGCGTTCAGCGCCTCCGTGAAAGAAGCGCATTCCTGTCCGGACGAAGGCACCGTGACGGCACCCGATTTCATTTCGTCGAGCGAAAGCAGCAGCCCGAGGCTCTCCGCCCATACCGAACCGTCCTGCTTCGAGTCGTTGCCGACGATCCAGTCGGGATTCTTCTTGCCCGAGGGGCAGGCTTCGTTACCGTAGACGTTCTGTACGTTGCCCTTCTTGTTGTAGCCCACCGACGAGGCGAACGAATCGTTCTGGGAGACGTCGGCCAGCGTCGAATAGCAGTTGACGACGAAACTGTCGTCGCTGACGATGCCGACGATACCGCCGATGTTGTTGTTGTTCGAAGCGACCCGCTCGATCCAGCTGTAACAGTTGACGATATAATTGCCCTTGCCGTCGCTGCCCTTGGAGATCTGGCCGGCGATGCCGCCGAGGTTCTCGCCTTTCACGCCTTTGTCCAGCTCGACGGCTTCGATTTTGCCGCCGCGGTTGCCGCAATTGATGATGACGCCTTGATTCTGGCCCGCGATACCGCCCAGCACGGCCGCCTTGCCCGAACCGATGATCTCGCCCCGGAAGGTGACGCCGTCGATCACGCCGCGGTTCGTTCCGACGACGCCTCCGGCGGTCTTGAAGGCCGTCGAGAGCGCGAGGTTCTCCACCGCGAGATCTTTGATCGTCCCCTCGTTGCCGCCGAACAGTCCGAAGGACTCGCCCGACGCGGTCGTCTTCACGTTTCGGATCGTGTGGCCCTTGCCGTCGAACACGCCGCCGAAATAGACCAGACTTCCGGTCTCGAACGAGACGGGCACTGCGCTCTGACCCTCGAAATCGATGTCGGCGCTCAATTCGTAGCAGGCTGTCGAGAGGTATACGGCGTCGGCCGCACCGGAGTTGATCGACTCGGCCACGGCGTTCCAGTCGGCCGGGGAGCTGATCTTCCACGGATCGGAGGCGGTGCCGCTGCCCTCGATTTCGGGCGCTTCGGGCGCATCGTAGTCGAAATCGACCTGAATCGTCACCGGACAGTGGTCGGAAGGATAGATGCCCTCGTAGATCGAGTTGTCCACCTTATAGGTTTTCAGCGACAGCTGACCGCGCGTGTAGATGTAGTCGATGCGGGCCGTCGAGACCGAAAGGTCGGTCGAGGTCTTGTGCCCGTTGAACGTGCCGACGGGACCGTCGACGAACGCCGGATCCGTCGCCTGATAGGCGTCCTCCCAATGGGTGCGGAACGTTGCCGAAGCGGCGTCGTCCTGCGTGGCATTCATGTCGCCGACCAGCACCGAGGGCATCCCCAGCGTGTTGTACATCTGCTCGCGCTCGATGATGACCTTCGCGGCCTCCGAACGCGCCATGTCGGCCAGCGGCATGTGCGTCACCATCATGAAAAACTGCTTGCCGTAAGCCTTGTCCGTCACCACGGCGCAGCAGGCGATGCGGTGGTAGCTCACCTCGTCCCAGCCGTAGCTCATCTCGTCGGGCGTCGGCGAGAGCCAGAAATAGTGCCGGTCGCTCAGTTCGAACCGGTCGGGATCGTAGGCGATGCCCAGCGCCTCGCCGCTCTTGCCGTCCTGCGAATCGCGGCCGACGAACCACCATTCGTAGTTGCCGCCCTTGCCCGCCACCAGCGTCGGCAGTTCGCTCTGGATCGTGCTGTTGGCCTCCTGGAATCCGAAGATGTCCCAGTCGTTGTTGACGATCGACTGCGCGAGGATGTCGCGGCGATGCGTCCAGACATAGTCGCCCGTACCCTTGTTCGAGATCCAGAGGTTGTAGGTGCCGAGCTTGACCGTCTGCTCCGTGATGTCGGGCTCGGCGGGCGGGGTGTCGTCCTGATAATAATTGTGGTTCAGTTCCGTCGGAAAATCGTCGGCGCATCCCGCCAGCAGACAGAGTGCCGCGCACAACGGAAACAACAGATACTTTTTCATTTCAGTCGGTTATTTTTCGGTTGTTCATTGCTGATAGTTGATATGGCGTGCGTTACGGCCGTACTGCGACCAAGCCGACGCCGCGGCGGAGTTTACGCCCGGCAGCGCCACCGCGTAGACCTTGAGCTTGCCCGCCGAAGCGTCTTTGCCCAGCACGTAGGAGTAGCCCCACTCGGAGATCGAGACCGAACCCTCGAACATGTCGGCGATCTGTTCGTCGTAGACCGGCTTGCCGTCGGGCGACAGCACGACGTAGTGTCCGGTCTCGGTGGCGACATGCACCTGTCCGAGGTTGTCCACCGCCGGAACGCTGTTGCAGTGCGCATCGAGCGGATACGACCAGACGGTGGAACCGTTCGAGGTGCTGAGCGCGTAGACGGTCGAAGGCGTCGCCGCATCGGCCACGATGTAGAGCGTCTGCCCGTCGGCGCTCAGCGAGGCGCCGCCCTGAACGAATCCGTCGGGCACGGCGGCGCTCCATTTGGGCGTTTTGGTCGAGGAGGCCGTCAGATTCGTGCAGTCGAAGCAGGCGATGTTCCACGAACCGCCGCTGCCCTCCTTGATCTTGCCCGGAAGGTAGACGCAGTTGTCGGCGCCGACGCAGGGCTGGCAGCGGCCGGCTGAGAGCGTCTTGCCGGGTGCGAACGTATCGGCCGTCGGAACGGGGCTCCAAACGAACTGATCGTCGGGAACCATGATGCCGTAGCCGTATTCGCCCGTATTGGTGAAGATCACCACGCCGTTTTTGAGGACGATCGTGCCCGACGTACCGCCGCCGTTGGCCGGAGTGGCCTGGGCCGTATTGCGTCCCGACGATTTCTCGAATCCGCGGATCGCGCCGTTCGTGCCCCGGCTGCCGACGACGACCATGTTCGGGCCGACGCTCGGCGTCGAGAAGGCGATGCGGGCGCCTGCGGCGTAGGCCGTCTGGTTCTTCCAGAGCACGGAGCCCGTCGAACCCTCGAACGCATAGACGGTCGGGACGGCCGAATCGTCGCCGTAGGCGTGCGCCACCCAGTAGACCGTACCGTCGGCATCTACCGACGGGTAGGCGATCTCCTTTCTGAGATTGACCTTGTCCTGCGCGGCGGCATCGTATTCCCACGCCACGGCACCCTCGGCGTCGAGCGCCACCAGTTTGCCGTCGCCGGTCACGGCATAAACATAACCCAGATCGCTCACCGTCACGACGTTGGCATCGCAAAGCGCATCGGCCGAAGCGACCTCGGTCGACCACAGCAGCGTGAAATCCGACACGTCGCCGTCGCGGACGTTGATCGACTTGGTCGCGCTGCTTTCACCGCCGCGGTCGTCGGCGACGGTCAGCTTGACCTGGAACATACCCTTCTGCGTGAAGGTGTAGGAGGGATTCGTCTCCGTCGAGGTCGAACCGTCGGGGAACACCCATTCGCGCGAGACGATCTCGCCGTCGGAATCGGTCGACTTGTCGGTGAAGGTCACCTCGTCGCCGACGTTGACCATCATCGGCGAATAGCTGAAATCGGCCGTCGGCACGACGTTGTCGGCCAGCACGGTGACGACCTTTTTCACGGTCGCGCGGTTGCCGTCGGCGCCCCACGCCGTGAGCGTCACCGTGTATTCGCCCGCCTGATTGTAGACGATCGGATCGGGTTCGGCCTCTTCCGACCAGTTGCCTTCGCCCGAGAAGCCGAAGTGCCAGAAATACTCCGCGACGGTCGTACCCTCCACGGAGGTGGTGTTGGTGAAGGTTACGGGAGTCACGCCCGCCACGATTTCGGCGGCCGCGACGGTAAAATCGGGTTCGATGATCGAGTCGTATACGATCTCCATATCGTCGTTGCTGTCCGTGCATCCGATCAGCACGAAGAGCGTCGCGACGCTCAGAATTGAAAGGATTCGTTTCATTGTGATGTATTTTATCGTTTTAAGGTTTAGCGTTTCCCCCTGCCCCGGAGATATTCGTCCATTTCAGCGGGATAGTCGCATTGGATCATACGCACGCCCGCGGAGACGAAACCGTCCATCACGGTCGTGTTGCCGTTGTAGAACGCCTGCCCTTCGTCGTCGAGCAGATTGGTGACCGAGAGCGCCCGCGCGTTGATGGACGAGATCCACGAGGCACCCGCGTATTGCGTCGAGGTCTGGATCATGTAGACCGGCGAGTAGGCCGCCATCCGGGTCAACACCTCCTCCTTGTTGGCATGGGGCGCGATGATCCCCTGCGGTTTCTGCCGCGAAAGCCAGTCGGCGCGGTCGGTGTCGTCGGAGATGTAGAACTGCACGCGGTCGAGACAGCCGCAGCGTTCGACCACGTCGTAGACCTTCTCGATGCTCACGTCGCTCTCCATGCACTTGTCCAGATTGAACCACACCTTGCCCCGGAACTCCATGAGCACCTCTTCCAGCGTCGGGATCTTCTGGTCGGAAACCTTGCCGTCGGTGGTTTTGAGACGGAAGCGCCCCAGCTCCTCCAACGTGAAATCGGCGACCATGCCCTTGCCCGAAGCGTAGTCGTTGTAATCGGTGAAACGGCTCAGATAATTGTCGTGCAGACAGATGACTTCGCCGTCCTTGGTAATCTGCACGTCGGTCTCGATGAACTCCACGCATCCCAGCTCCACACAGCGGCGGAACGCCGCCATCGAGTTGGGCGGCAGTTCGTAGCCGTTCTTCGTGTTGCCGCGATGGGCCATGATCCACATCTTCGAGGGATCGAAATTGCGGCACGCCCAGCTCAGCGAAAGTCCCGCCGCCTCGATCTGGCGCATCAGCGTTTCGGTACCGCCGTCGGCATAGGCGACCTCCGCCCGAACCGTGTAACGGCCCTCCTCGGCATAGCTGTGCGTGAGCGTCTCCGAAGCCGAAGCGGTCTGCCGGCGTTCGCTGCCGTCGCCGAAATCCCAGCTCACGCCCGTGACGCCGGTCATCCGGTTGAGCGAAAAGACGACCTCCTCCCGACACGCAGGAAAATCGTTGCTCACGACCATGGCGGCTTCGGTATCACTCACCGAGATCGATCGCGACAGTTCGCTCATCGAACCCGCGACCGGTGTGACGGCGGCTTTCACCGTGTAGTCTCCGGCAGCGGCATAGGCATGGTCGACCTCTCCGCCGGCTGCCGCCGAAGAGGTCTTGCCGTCGCCGAACATCCACAGCACACTGCGGACGTTCGACACGTCGCCGCCGAGCGAGAAGCGCACGGACTGCCCGGCCGCGGGCGCTTCGGGCGTCCAGACGATCGAAAGGGCGGTCTGCTGCGGCCCGGGCCGCTCCTCCCCGCCGCCGTCCGAACAGGCGGCGATCAGGGCGAGCCCCGCGATCCACAGCATATGCGGCATGTTTTTCAGGCGTATCATCGTCTCCGAATCATTCCACCCCGTATCCGGGATTCTGGTAAAGCCCCTCGGGGTTGAGTATCCGCTCGTTGTAGGGAATGGGCAGCAGCAGATCCTTCACCGAGAAATTGGAATTGACGGCGTTGTAATGCTCGATCATCTCCTCGTTCGAGTACATGCGCAGCACATCCTGCCAGCGCAGCCCCTCCTGAATGAACTCGAAGAGACGCTCGTCGTAGATGCCCTGACGCAGATCGCTGCCCGACCAGTCGGCCAGACCGGCGCGCCGGCGCACCATGTTCAGGTAGGTCTCGGCCGTCGGCGAAACGCCTTGCCAGTAATAGGCTTCGGCCAGCATCAACGCCACGTCGGCGTAACGCAGCACGATCCAGTTGTTGCCGCCGTAACCGTTGGCGCCGCATTCCAGATCGGCGTACTTCATCGTATGATAGTAGGTCACGCCGGCCACGGTCGTCGCGCGCAGGTAGTTGCGCCGCACGTCGCCCGGATCGAACGATTCGTAGACCTCTCCGGTGGTCATGTTGTGCATCTGGCCGATTTTATAGGAGGTGACGCCCGTCGTGCTGGGGCCGAACTGGTAGTTCCAGATCGAACCGAGATCGGCATTTCCCTGCACGTAGTTGATCTGGAAGATGTTCTCGGGGCAGGACTTCTGCGTGGAGAGGTCCCAGATCTGGTTGTAGGGAATTTCCGACAGCTCGCCGAAAGGACGCATCCCCCACACCGAGGTGAGCTTCTCGATGGCCGTGGTCAGGTAGGAGCTCTTTTCGGAGGCGAAATCCTCGTCGCAGGCGCATTGCAGAGCCGCCTTGCCGTAAAGCGCCAGCGCAGCGGCCTTGCTGGCCCGGCCGCACTCCGAAGCGGGCTGGAAATCGGCCAGCGGGCTGTCCAGCACGAAATCGAGATCGTCGAAGATCGCCTTGTAGATCTGCGCTTTGGGGCGACGGTAGTTGTTGGCCGCCACCTCGTCCTTCGAATCCAGACGTTCCAGCACCAGCGGCACGTCCCCCCACTCCGTCACCAGATGGAAATAGGTCAGCGCACGGACGAAACGCGCTTCGGCCTCGTAGGTGTCGCGCGCCTCGGAGGCGGAATAGGTCACGTCGTCAAGGTGGGAAAGCAGCGTATTGACTCGCGAAATGCTTTTGAACAGCTGCGTATAGCGGTTGTAGACGTACTGGTTCTCCTCGGTGAGCGTATAGTTGTAGAACTGATAGGGAATGCCGCTGCTGGCTCCGCTGTCGGTCACGACGGTCACGTGTGCCCGCACGTCGGTGAAATAGTAGTTGTACTGGTAGTAGTAACTCTGCGCGAGCGACTGATAAACCCCGTTGAGCGAGGTTTCGATGTCGGCCTCCGAGGTGTAGAAATTTCCGGCCGTCGTGGCGTTGGGATCGAACTCGTCGAGGAAATTGCAGGACATCAACGAGGCCGAGACGGCCAGAACTGCGAATATCTGTTTGATTTTCATGATCGTCCGAAATTAGAAGGTGAGATTAAGACCGAGCGAGTAGATGCGGGCGAGCGGGTAACACCCCCAATCGAATCCCGGCATCAGGTTGCTGCTTTTGTACGACACTTCGGGGTTGTAACCGCGATAGGGCGTGATCGTGAAGAGGTTGTCGCCACTGAAATAGACGCGGCACGACGAAACGTGGAGCTTGCTCATCCAACGCTTGGGAAGCGTGTAGCCCAGCGTGATGTTCGCGCAGCGGAAGAAGGAGGCGTCCTCAACGTAATACGACGAGAGTTTGAGCGACGTGTTGGGTGTCGAGATGCGCGAAGCGATGGGCACGTTGTTGCGTCCCGGCTGCTCGTCGGAGATATAGCGGTCGGCCACGATGGCGTACTGGTTGCCCGAACCTTCCATGTTGTAGAGGTAGTAGTCCTGGAAATTGATCACCTCGCCGCCGTAGGAGTAGACGAAGCTGGCGCTGAAATCGAGTCCCTTCCACGAAAGGTTCGTCGAGAAACCGCCCGTGAAATCGGGATAGGCGTCGCCGATGATCGTCTTGTCGTCGGTGGTGATGAGTCCGTCGCCGTTGACGTCCTCCCAGATCGCGTTGCCGTAGGAGAGCGCGTCGAGCGAATAGGAGGAGACCGCCGGCCCTTTCAGTTCATAACCTTCGGGGAACTTGTTGCCGTTTTTCAGATAGACCTCGCGGTCGAGAAGCGCATTGGCGTAGTCGGCCTTCGACATGATACCGATGGCGTTGTAACCGTAGAACGAACCGATGGGATACCCCTCTTTGGTGATGTGCGAACCCACGGAGCGCTCCGTGGTGGAGATGATGTCGTCCAGACCGCCCATGCTCACCACCTTGTTGCGGTTGACCGAGACGTTGGCGCTGACGTTCCAGTTGACCTTGCCGGTCAGCACGCGGGCATCGACCTGAAAATCGAAACCGCGGTTGCGGATCTTCGCCGTCCCCAGATTGGTCTTGGTCGCAGTGGCGCCCGAGATCGAGGAGATCGGATAGTCGTAGAGGATGTCCGACGAGATCGAATTGTAATAGTTGCCGATCACGTTCAGGCGGCCGCCGAGAAATCCGAGGTCGATACCGATGTTGGTCTGCGTGGTGGTCTCCCAACCGAGCGCAGCATCGGCGAACGAACCTTCGTAGGTCGTCGAGACGGGGGTGTTGCCGAAGGCGTAGCTGCCCGTCGAGATCGAGGCGATCGAGGCGTAGTTGCCGATGTCGTTGTTACCGCTCTTGCCCCAGCTCGCCCGCAGACGGATCGAAGCGACGCGTTCCAGCGCATCCTTCAAGAAGGGTTCGTTAGAAAGCGTCCAACCGGCCGACACCGAAGGGAAATAGCCCCAGCGGCTGTCCACGCCGAAACGCGAAGAACCGTCGGCGCGGAACGATGCGGTAAGCGTGTAGCGATCGTCAAAGGCGTAGTTCACGCGCGTCAGGAACGACATCATCGCCCAACCGGCCTTGCGCGTGTCGTAGAGCTGGACGTCCGTGGCCTCCGAACCGTGGGCCGTCACCTCATGGATGCGGTCGTCGGCGAATCCGGTAGCCTCGACGCCCAGCCGGTCGTAGGTCTTCTTCTGGAGCGTGTAGCCGGCCAGAGCGTCGAAATGGTGACGGCCGAACTCCTTCTTATAACTGAGCATGAACTCGCCCAGCCGGTCGACGTCGTAGGTCGAGGTGGTGCGGGCGATGTTGTAGGGTTTCAGCGCATCGCTGTAAGCGACGGCGGCATCGCGTCCGATGCTCATCGGGCGATAGTAGAAATAGCGGTAGTTGTACCACTGCTGGCCGAGACGCGCCGAGAGTTTCAGATCGGGAATGAACTCGTAGACCATGTTGACATTGAGGTTGTGGCGCGACATCTTCTCCTGAATGTCCAGCTCGTGGGCGATCGCCAGCGGGTTCTCGGGGAAATTCATTCCCCATTCGGTCTTCATCTTAATCATGGCGCTGCGGGCGTAGTCACCGTTCTCCTCGTAGGCCGGAAGGTTCGGCAGATACATCAGGGCGCTCTGGATCACGCCGTCGTTGATCATGCGGCCCTCGGCCTGCACCACGCGGTTCTTGGCATCGTACATCGAATAGCTGAGACTCACCGACAGCCGCTTGGTGATCTGCGCGTCGAGATTCAGGCGGGCGTTGATGCGATTGTGGTTCGACGGCGAGATGATACCGTCCTGATCCATGTAACCGAGACTGGCCATGTACTTGATAGCCTTCGAACCGCCCATCACCGAGACGTTGTGACGCATGATGCCGGCATTGGAGAACAGTTCGTCCTGCCAGTCGGTATCGTACTGCGGCGTCACGGGCGTGCGGGTCGTGAAATCGTAGAACATCGACGGAATACCCACTTCGGCCAGCGAGAAGCCTTTGGCCGCACGCACCGTATTGTCGTCGTAGGGACTCCACGACACACCGGCGGCCGTAGCGCGCAGACGGTAGGAGTTGTTGCGGGCGTCGATCAGCAGATCGCGGAACTGGACGGCGTTCAGCAGATCCACCTTGTGGTCGAGCTGCTGGATTCCGTAGGAGAAATCGTAACTCACCTTGGCCGCTTCGCCCTCCTTGCCGCGCTTGGTGGTGATGAGCACGACGCCCGAGGCGCCGCGCGAACCGTAGATGGCGGCCGAGGCGGCATCTTTCAGGATGTCGATCGACTCGATGTCGTTCGGGTTGATGAAAACGTCTTCCGATGCCGGATAGCCGTCGATCACGTAAAGCGGGTCGCTGCTGGCCGACAGCGAGTTCACGCCGCGCACGCGGATCGTGACGCCGTCGCCCGGGGCGCCGCTGGTCTGGTGCACCTCCACGCCGGCGACCTTGCCCGCGAGCGACTGTCCCACCGTCGGCGCCGTCACCGAGAGTTCGCTGGATTTCACGCTGGCGATCGAACCCGTGAAATCGCTCTTGCGCATCGGTGCGTAACCCACGACGACCACCTCGGAGATCTGTTTGTTCTGCTCCGTCAACGTGACGTCGATGGTCGTGCGGCTGCCGACCTTCACCTCCTTCGTATCGTAACCGAGGAAGGCGAACGAGAGGGTCTGCTCGGGTTCGGCCGAAATCGTGTATTCACCCGAGATGCCGGTCACGTTGCCGATGCTCGTCCCCTTGACGATCACGCTGGCCCCGACGATCGGCTCGCCCGAAACGGCGGTAACGCGACCGCTGATCGTCTTTTCGGCCTTCACGGGCTTCGCGGAGGAGGGGGGGGGGTACCGCGGCCCTGCCGGGCGAGAGCACCACGCGGTTACCCTCGATACGCGCCCTCAGCCGCTGAGGCGCGAGCGTGCGGTCGACGACGGCGACGATCTCCTCGTCCACCGCCCGGACGCTCACACGCGCCGCGAGATCGATCTCCGAATTGTTGTAAGCGAACGTGTAATCGCTCCGTTTCTCGATTTCGGCGAAGAACTCCTTCACCGTGACATTCTGCATGTCGATCGAAATTTTGCGGTTCTGCGCCGCCGCCGTAACCGATAGGGCGAGCATCAGCAGCAGGGACGCGAGAAATTTCGGGACAGCGGGCATTCGCCCGAAGACGTTTGGTCCTTCATTTTTCATAATACACTGGTTTGGTTTAGATTGGATGTTGAATGCTTTCGGGGAAGCGGGTCTTCCGCCCGCTTCCGTGCGGGAATCGTTCATCGGTTTTTCACATGGTTCGGATCGGTTTCGTTCATCGTTTGCGAATGGTTATATGCTGCCTGTCCGTCCTTTCGCAGGCGAAGTGCGTCAGGTTCTCGATGATACGCAGCGTCTCGTCCAGCGTTTCGGGACGCAGGGTGAAGGAGATGCGCGTCGACGCGTCGACGCCGTCATCGATGCGGATACGGATGTTGTACCAATGTTCCAGATTGACGGCGATGTCCTCCAGCGTCATGTTGTCGAAGACGATCGAATCGCCCGTCCAGCTGCCGTAGTTGCTGGCCCTGACGTTTCGGACGGCCAGCCGCCCCGACACCGTGTCGTAGGCGCAGCTCTGATCGGGGAGGAGCCGCACCGTCTCGCGGGAACCGTCGTGTCCGACCTCGACGCTGCCCGACAGCAGCGTGACCTCCTCGATTCCGAGATCGGGAATATGGCTGGCATTGAACCGCGTCCCCAGCACACGCACCTCCAAATCGCCCATCGTCACCTCGAAGGGGCGCAGCGTATCCCGTCTGACGTCGAAGAAGGCCTCGCCCTCGAGCCGTACCTCGCGCTTTTCCGAATCGACGAAGCGGTTCGAATAGGCCAGACGCGAATCCGCATTGAGCCATACGACCGATCCGTCGGGCAGCGTGAACCGTCCCTTGCTGTTCTCGGCCGTCACGAGCACCGTGGTGCTGTCCGCCGTCAGATGCCGCACGACGAAAAATTCGACGGACATCGCCAGCACGACGACCGCGGCGGCGACCGCAGCGGCGCGACGCGAGAGCGGGATCGTGCGGAGTCTCAGCGGCGGACGCATCTCCCCGTGCAGACGGGCGAGCTTGCCGCGATACGCCTCTTCATCCGTCGGAAGCACGGCAGCGGGATCGAGCCGCTCCCACTCCTCCCTCAGGGCTTCGGTCTTCTCGTGCGAACCCTCCTCTCTCAGGCACCACGAACGGAACTGCCGCTGCACCTTCTCGGGCATCGGGTTGTACAGATAGGCGCGTATGATTTTTCTTACGATGTCCATTTCTTCGATAACGTTTATATATAAGACGGGAAAACGAGCGGCATCCCCAGTCCGTTCGGGACCGTTTTTCGCAAAAAAAAAGCAACGATCGCCATCGCTGCTCCGGATCGGCCGCATAAAAGATCGGAATGTCAGAAGAATACGATAATCGCGGCGATGATCTTCCGCAGTTCGGCGAGCGCCGTGCGGATGTGATATTCCACCGTTTTGGTAGTGATCCCCAGTTCCCGGGCGATCTCCTGATGAGACAGCCGTTCGTAACGGCTCAGACGGAAGACCCGCTGCCGCTGCTCGGGCATTCGCTCCACGGCCAGTTCGACGATCATCAACAGATCCTCGGAGGCGATTTTCGCAGCGACGTCGTCCGACAGGAAATCGCCGGCGGCAAGGCACTGCCGTTCGTAGCGTACCTGCACCGACTTGTGCTCGAACCGGTCGAAAACGGCGTTCTTGGTCATTCGGAACAGGTAATTTCCCAACGAACGGATGTGTCCGATCGATCGGCGGTTCTCCCAAATTTTCAGAAAAATATCGTGCGCGAGATCCTCGGCTTCGCTCCGGCTCTTCAACATGCAGTAGGCGAACGCCTCCACACGCGGGGCATATCTCATGTACAGTTCGTCGAATGCCTTGCAATCGCCCTGTCGGAGCCCCTGCAAAATCAATTCATCCGATTTTCTGTCCATTGGTCGCACGGTTGAGATGGCGAAACATTGCCAGAGACAAAAATAATAACAACAGCCAAGTTATGAAAATAAATCGAAAAAAAGAATCGGACGGCGAACGAATTCGTCTTTTGCGAAGAATCGCGGTCGGAAAATCCCGCCGCATCCGAACGGGTTCAACGCCCCCCGAATGCCGGCAACGACCCGCTCTCCCCTCCCCTCGATCGGACGTTCCGACTCCACCGCACAGCGTCGAACGCCGGCTCCGGGCCGCCCGCAACCGCCATCGCGGCACGGTGCGATCCGGAGAGACGCCTCCGCCGACGGATGCAGGACGCTGCAAGGCCAGCCGGTAGCGCCGGAATCCTGCCGTACAAGTTTCGCAGCGCAGTGCAAAACCGTCAAACCGCATACCCCCGACCCGGCCGCTCCGCCTCGGGAAAA
>UMHG01032249.1_pt1 | contig 12505 bp, 7 predicted proteins | sample 1965471 | NCBI WGS metagenome assembly UMHG01 (sample SAMEA4836092, study PRJEB28245) | human gut metagenome | biome: gut microbiome; material: fecal sample | place: Denmark | collected 2008
TGAAAGAACTTCCCTTGGAAACTGAAACAACTGTCGAGACGGTGGCCTTGCTGGAGCCGGGACAGACATGCTGACGGCGGAGCCGGACGGGCGCAGAAGCCGGACGCAGCGGAGCGGCAGAGATACATGGCGAAGGCCCTGCTCCCCATCGTTGACGGGGGGCGGGGCTTTTCTTGCGCTGAGAGACGCATCTTTGACGGGTATCTGTATCAGCGGCGCACGCTGCAGTGTGATAAGCAGACGGGGACTCTCGCGGGAGGCTTTATGCGACAGAGAGCGTTAAGAAGGCGTAAAGAAATTATTCACAACAGAGATAGAATGTTCTTGACAAATGCTTAGCCGCGTGGTAAAGTGAGGACAACCGAAGAACGTTGGGCAAACCGATCGAAAGATCGGGACGCAAAGCCAGGTGTCCAAACGGAGTTATCCGCATGATCGACCGGCTGCAATCGACACGATGTGTGTTGCTTTGCAGCTGGTTTTTTTGCACCCATCACGACGTTTTTTGGCCGTCTGACTCTATCCCCCCCCCTTTTAATAGAGACGTACACACCCCTCTCCGGAGGGACGCCTGCGTATGCTGGCGACCCTCCGGCGTGTACGCAGACCCTCCGGCGAGGCGGAGGTCCTGCGTATGCGCCGGAGCAGTCCCGGAGGGGATGGCACGGACATGGTCTGACAAAAAACAGGGTACACCTGAGCGGTGTACCCTGTTTTTCACGCGTTTTACCGATGGGACACCGGCTTTGAGCAGAAAAAAAGCGCCCCGGGGCGCGATACAGGCTTGACAGTCCATCCAAATTTTGATATAATAAGGCGCTTATATTGGGAAGATGGGCGCAAACACCCCCACTTTCATCTGACCATAGTATACCATCTCTGGCGGCGGAATACAAGGGCAGCGATGTAAAAATCGCCAACAAGCCCGTGCGTGTCGCCGCAGAGCCGCCCCTCAGAGGCCCTGAACGGCTTTGGCGAGGCCGGACGGGGTCGGAAATGAAGAAACAATAGAAAGGCGTGATCGTTGAATGGCCAAGGACAAATACTACGGCAAGACCCTGCGCAAGAATTTTGCCCGACACGAAGAAGTCATGGCGATGCCCAACCTGCTGGAGATCCAGAAGAAGTCCTACAAGTGGTTCCTGGAGACCGGCCTGCGTGAGGTGTTCGCCGACGTGGCTTCCATCACGGACTATGCCGGCAATCTGGAGCTGAGCTTCATTGATTACAGCATGGATGAGAAGCCCAAGTACGATGTGGAGGAGTGCAAAGCGCGGGACGCCACGTATGCCGCTCCCGTGAAGGTGCGGGTGCGCCTGCACAACAAGGAGACCGGCGAGATCAAGGAGCAGGAGATCTTCATGGGTGATTTCCCGCTGATGACCCATGGCGGCACCTTCGTCATCAACGGCGCTGAGCGCGTGGTGGTCAGCCAGATCGTCCGCTCCCCCGGCGTGTACTACGGCAAGGAGATCGATCTCAAGACCGACCTGCCCCTGCTGACCAGCACCGTCATCCCCTACCGCGGCGCGTGGCTGGAGTACGAGACCGACACCAGCGAGGTGTTCTGGGTCCGTATCGACAAGAACCGCAAGCTGCCCATCACCTGCCTGATCCGCGCGCTGGGTCTCAAGACCGACGGCGAGATCCTGGAGCGCTTCGGCGATGACCGCCGCATCGTGGCCACGCTGGAGAAGGACACCTGCAAGACCTATGAGGAAGCGCTGCTGGAGATCTACCGCAAGCTGCGCCCCGGCGAGCCCCCCACGGTGGATTCCGCCGAGACCCTGCTGCAGGGCCTGTTCTTCGATCCCCGCCGGTATGACCTGTCCATGGTGGGCCGGTACAAGTTCAATAAGAAGCTGACCATCTGGTCCCGCGCCAAGGGCCAGAAGCTGGCCATGCCGGTGGCAGATCCCACCACCGGTGAGATCGTCTTTGAGGACGGCCACGTGCTGACCGCCGCCGACTGCGCCGAGCTGGACGCCATCGGCGTGTACGAGATCACCGTGGCGCTGGAGTCCGGCGAGACACTGAAGATCTTTACCAATAAGATGTGCGATATGTCCCGCTACGTGGACTTCGATCCCCGTGAGAAGTGCGGCATCAAGGAGCGCGTCCGCTTCGACGTGCTGCAGGATCTGCTGAGCCAGTACAGCGGCGACGAGCTCATCACCCAGTGCCGTCTGCACGCCGACGATCTGGTGCCCAAGCACATCATCGTGGAGGATATCTTCGCGTCCATCAACTATATGAACGCACTGGCCCACGGTCTTGTGACCAAGGACGATATCGACCATCTGGGCAATCGCCGCCTGCGCTGCGTGGGCGAGCTGCTGCAGAACCAGTTCCGCATCGGCTTTTCCCGCATGGAGCGCGTCATCCGCGAGCGTATGACCATTCAGGATCTGGACGTGGTGACGCCCCAGAGCCTTATCAACATCCGGCCTGTCACCGCGGCCATCAAGGAGTTCTTCGGCTCCAGTCCCCTGAGCCAGTTCATGGACCAGACCAACCCTCTGGCCGAGCTGACCCACAAGCGCCGTCTGTCCGCTCTGGGCCCCGGCGGTCTGAGCCGCGAGCGCGCCAACATGGAGGTCCGAGACGTACACTACAGCCACTACGGCCGTATGTGCCCCATCGAGACGCCTGAAGGCCCCAACATCGGCCTGATCTCCTATCTGGCCACCTATGCGCGCATCAATGAGTACGGCTTTATCGAGGCGCCGTTCCGCGCCGTGGATCACGAGACGTGCAAGGTCTCCAACGACATCACCTATATGACCGCCGACGTGGAGGATCAGTACGTGGTGGGTCAGGCGGCGGAGCCGGTGGACGAGAATGGGTGCCTCACCCGCGAGCGTATCACCTGCCGCCACCGCGACGAGATCGTGGAGGTCCCCCGCGACAGCGTGGACTTCATCGATGTGTCTCCCCGCATGATGGTGTCCATCGCCACGGCCATGATCCCCTTCCTGCCCAACGACGATGCCAACCGTGCCCTGATGGGCGCCAACATGCAGCGTCAGGCCGTGCCCCTGCTGAAGCCGGAGGCTCCCATCGTGGGTACCGGTATGGAGCACAAGATCTGCCTGGACTCCGAGGTGGCCGTGCTGGCCGAGGGAGACGGTGTGGTGACCAAGATGGACGCCACCAACGTCTCCGTCCGCTACGACAGTGGTGAGACCAAGGACTACAAGCTCATCAAGTTCCTGCGCTCCAACCACGGCACCTGCGTCAACCAGAAGCCTATTGTCTCCGTGGGCGAGCGGGTCCACGGCGGCGATGATCCCACCGTGCTGGCCGATGGCCCCGCCACCGAGCAGGGCGAGATCGCTCTGGGCCGCAACATCCTGGTGGGCTTTATGACGTGGGAAGGCTACAACTACGAGGACGCCGTGCTGCTGAACGAGCGGCTGGTGAAGGAGGACGTGTACACGTCCATCCATATCGAGGAGTACGAGATCGACGCCCGCGATACCAAGCTGGGACCCGAGGAGATCACCCGCGACATCTCCAACGTGGGCGAGGACGCACTGAAGGATCTGGACGAGCGCGGCATCATCCGCGTGGGCGCCGAGGTCCACGCCGGCGACATCCTGGTGGGCAAGGTCACGCCCAAGGGCGAGACCGACCTCACCGCCGAGGAGCGCCTGCTGCGCGCCATCTTCGGCGAGAAGGCCCGCGAGGTCCGCGACACCTCCCTGAAGGTGCCCCACGGAGAGAGCGGCATCGTTATTGATACCAAGGTATTCACCCGCGAGAACGGCGACGAGCTGGGGCCGGGCGTGAACGAGGTGGTCCGCGTCTATATCGCCCAGCGCCGTAAGATCCAGCCCGGCGACAAGATGGCCGGCCGTCACGGCAACAAGGGCGTTGTGTCCCGTGTGCTGCCCCAGGAGGATATGCCCTTCCTGCCCGACGGCACCCCGCTGGACATCGTGCTGAACCCCCTGGGCGTGCCCAGCCGTATGAACATCGGTCAGGTACTGGAGGTCCATCTGGGCTACGCCGCCAAGACCCTTGGCTGGAAGGTGGCCACCCCCATCTTCGACGGCGCCACCGACAAGGATATTTCCGAGGCGCTGCAGCTGGCCGGCCTCGATCCCGAGGGCAAGAGCTGGCTGTATGATGGCCGCACCGGCGAGCGCTTCGACAATAAGGTCACGGTGGGCTATGTGTACTTCCTGAAGCTCCACCATCTGGTGGATGATAAGATCCACGCCCGTTCCACCGGCCCCTACTCTCTGGTGACGCAGCAGCCTCTGGGCGGCAAGGCCCAGTTCGGCGGCCAGCGCTTCGGCGAGATGGAGGTGTGGGCGCTGGAGGCCTACGGCGCGGCGTACACCCTGCAGGAGATCCTGACCGTCAAGTCCGATGACGTGACGGGCCGTGTCCGCACCTATGAGTCCATCGTCAAGGGCCACAACGTGCCTACCCCGGGCGTACCGGAATCCTTCAAGGTGCTGGTCAAGGAGCTGCAGTCCCTGTGCCTGGATATTCAGGTGCTGGATGCCGACGGCAACCAGATCGAGCTGAAGGAGGACGAGGACGCGCTGGATACTTTCAATCTGGCCCGCATGGACGCCGAGGACGAGCGGCAGAAGCGGTTTGCCGATGAGGACGAGCTGGCCGATGCCGGTTTTGACTACGTCGCCGATGAGGAAGTGGACGCTTCCTTCGATGACGACGGGGACGATGAGTTTTAAGGAAAAGGAGGAGCTGCATTATGAGTTACGCAACATTTGACGCCATTAAGATCGGCATCGCTTCTCCGGAGATGATCCGTGAGTGGTCCTACGGCGAGGTCAAGAAGCCGGAGACCATCAACTACCGCACGCTGAAGCCGGAACGGGACGGCCTGTTCTGCGAGCGCATTTTTGGGCCGACGAAGGACTGGGAGTGCCACTGCGGTAAGTATAAGAAGATCCGCTACAAGGGCAAGATCTGTGACCGCTGCGGCGTGGAGGTCACCCGGGCCAAGGTGCGCCGTGAGCGCATGGGCCATATCGAGCTGGCCACCCCCGTCAGCCATATCTGGTATTTCAAGGGCATTCCCTCCCGCATGGGCCTGCTGCTGGACATCAGCCCCCGCATTCTGGAGAAGGTGCTGTACTTCGCCGCCTATATCGTTACCGATCCCGGCGAGACGCCCCTCATCAAGAACCAGATCCTGTCTGAGAAGGAATACCGCGACATGCGGGAAAAGTACGAGGACGATTTCGACGCCGGCATGGGCGCCGAGGCCGTGAAGAAGCTGCTGCAGCAAATTGATCTGGAGCAGCTGAGCGAGCAGCTCCATGCGGAGCTGAAGACCACCTCCGGTCAGAAGAAGGCGCGTATCGTCAAGCGCCTGGAGGTGGTGGACGCCTTCCGCCTCAGCGGCAACAAGCCGGAGTGGATGATCATTGACGTCCTGCCGGTCATCCCGCCGGAGATCCGGCCCATGGTCCAGCTGGACGGCGGCCGTTTCGCCACATCCGACCTGAACGACCTGTACCGCCGCGTCATCAACCGCAACAACCGCCTCAAGCGCCTGATGGAGCTGAATGCCCCCGACATCATCGTCCGCAACGAGAAACGCATGCTGCAGGAGGCGGTGGACGCCCTCATCGACAACGGCCGCCGCGGCCGCCCCGTCACCGGCGCCAACAACCGCGCCCTCAAGTCCCTCAGCGATATGCTGAAGGGCAAGCAGGGACGCTTCCGCCAGAACCTGCTGGGCAAGCGCGTGGACTACTCCGGCCGTTCCGTTATCTGTGTCGGCCCCGAGCTGAAGATCTACCAGTGCGGTGTGCCCAAGGAGATGGCACTGGAGCTGTTCCGGCCCTTCATCATGAAGAAGCTGGTGGAGGACGGCTCTGCCAACAACATCAAGTCCGCCAAGAAGATGGTGGACAAGGGCCGTACCGAGGTGTGGGACGCGCTGGACGAGATCATCAAGGACCATCCCGTCATGCTGAACCGTGCGCCTACGCTGCACCGTCTGGGCATTCAGGCCTTTGAGCCGGTGCTGGTGGAGGGCCGCGCCCTGAAGCTGCACCCCCTGAACTGCACGGCCTTCAACGCCGACTTCGATGGCGACCAGATGGCTATCCATGTTCCCCTGTCCGCCGAGGCCCAGGCCGAGGCCCGTCTGCTGATGCTGTCGGCCAACAACCTGCTGCGTCCCCAGGACGGCGGCCCCGTCACCGTGCCTACCCAGGATATGGTGCTGGGCTCCTACTACCTGACCTTTGAGCGCTTCGAAAACGGCGTGTCCCAGATGGACAACGACGAGTACTGGCCGGAGGGTATCGACTTCGCTCTGGCCGGCAGGACCTACGACGAGCTCACCGACGAGGAGAGGGCCAATGTCCATCTGAACATCTACCGCGATGAGGACGAGGTGCTGATGGCTCATAACGAGCACATCATCGGCATCCACCAGCCCGTCTGGGTCCGCGTCACCAAGGAGCTGGGCGGCGAAAAAGTGACCCATGTGGTGCGCGCCACTGCGGGCCGCATCATCTTCAACCGCAACATCCCTCAGGATCTGGGCTTTGTGAAGCGCCTCGACGAGGACGGCAAGCCTACCGACAAGTTCTTCGACTACGAGATCACCGAGACCTGCGGCAAGAAGCTGCTGGGCAAGATCGTGGACCGCACCATCAACCAGTACGGCTTCACCATCGCCGCCGAGGTGCTGGACAACATCAAGGCCACCGGCTACAAGTACTCTACCCGCGGCTCCATCACCATCTCCATCGCGGACATGACGGTGCCCAAGGCCAAGTATGAGCTGATCGCCGAGACGGAGCAGCGCGTGGTGGACATCGAGGACCAGTACAACATGGGCTTCATCACCGATGAGGAGCGCTACAAGCTGGTGGTCCGCGAGTGGGAAAAGACCACCGCCGATGTCACCGATGCCCTGACGGCCAACATGAACAAGTACAACCCCATCTTCATGATGGCGGATTCCGGCGCCCGCGGCTCCATGAAGCAGATCCGTCAGCTTACCGGTATGCGCGGCCTGATGGCCAACACCGCCGGTAAGACCATCGAGATCCCCATCAAGGCCAACTTCCGTGAGGGCCTGAGCGTGCTGGAATACTTTACCTCCAGCCGAGGCGCCCGCAAGGGTCTGGCCGATACGGCTCTGCGTACCGCCGACTCCGGTTATCTGACCCGCCGCATGGTGGACGTCTGCCAGGACGTCATCATCCGTGAGGCCGACTGCGGCGCTGCCAAGGGCATCCTGGTGTCCGAGATCAGCGAGGGCGGTCAGGTCATCGAGAAATTCTCCGAGCGCATCAAGGGCCGCTTCCCGGTCAACGACATCCTGAAGCCCGGCACCGACGAGGTGCTGATCTCCAAGGATCACATGATGACCGAGAGCGACGCGGCGCTGCTGGAATCCTTCGACATCCACTCCGCCGAGATCCGCACCGTGCTGACCTGCCGCGCTCACAGCGGTATCTGCGCCAAATGCTACGGCATGAACCTGGCCACCAGCAAGCCTGTGGGCCCCGGCGAGGCCGTCGGCATCATCGCGGCGCAGTCCATCGGCGAGCCCGGTACCCAGCTGACCATGCGTACCTTCCATACCGGCGGCGTGGCCGGCGGCGACATCACCCAGGGTCTTCCCCGAGTGGAGGAGCTGTTCGAGGCCCGCAAGCCCAAGAAGATGGCCACCCTGTCCGAGATCAGCGGTAAGGTCCGCTTCGAGGAGGCTGCCAAGGGCAGCCTGCTGAACATCATCGTCACCGCCGATGACGGTGATACCCGCACCTACTCCACGCCCCATACCGGCCTGCTGGTGAAGGACGGCGAGGTCATCGAGAAGGGCCGCCAGATCCAGGAGGGTGCCCTGAACCCCCACGATGTGCTGCGTATCCGCGGCGCTTCCGCGGTCCACAACTACCTGATCCAGGAGGTCCTGAAGGTCTACCGTCAGCAGGGCGTGGACATCAACGACAAGCACATCGAGGTCATCGTCCGCCAGATGATGCGCAAGGTCCGCGTGGAGGAGGCGGGGGACACCCCCCTGCTGTCCGGCGCCATGGCCGACGTGCTGGAGGTGGAGGATGCCAATGCCGCCGTGCGTCAGCGCATCGCCAACGGCGAGGTCCGCGAGGACGGCGAGCCCCTGCAGGAGGCCACCTGCACCCAGCTGCTGATGGGTATCACCAAGGCGTCTCTGGCCACCGATTCCTTCCTGTCCGCCGCGTCCTTCCAGGAGACCACCAAGGTCCTGACCGAGGCCGCCATCAAGGGCAAGGTGGACCATCTGGTGGGTCTGAAGGAGAACGTCATCATCGGTAAACTCATCCCCGCCGGTGCCGGCCTGACGGCCTACCGCAAGCTGGCGGAGGAGCTGGTCCCCGACGTGGAGGCCGAGGAGGAGGCGGTGGAGAACGTCTACGCCGCGTCCGCCGGTCCCGTGGAGGATGAGACTCCTGCACAGACGGCAGAGCCCGCCGACAGCGATCCCCGCAGTGACGAGGAGTAAGCACCCCTGACCACATCCAAGCGCCCCTCCGCCGGCCGGCGGAGGGGTGCTTTCGTGAAAACGCCGTATTTTCATGGGAAAATTTCAGTGAACTACACAAATTTTTGTGCCGATCCTACTTGACGCTTGCCCCGCCCTATGCTATAATTTCAAATTGCGCGGGATCATCCGCGGGATTTGTTATGCCATGACAGGAGGGCGTCATCCGTGGCCGGAGAGCTGACTGCAAAGGAAAAGGTAGTAGGCCTCAAGCAGACACGGAGAGCCGTCACACAGGGCACGGCCCGGCAGGTCTATCTGGCCTGCGACGCGGACCCCGCCCTGACGGAGCCGCTGCTGGCGCTGTGCCGCGAGAAAGGCGTCAGCGCCGACTGCTCCCTGACCATGCAGCAGCTGGGCAGGGCCTGCGGCATCGCCGTGGCTGCCGCCGCGGTGGCCATTGTGGCGCAATGAGTTTCCAGCCGGAATAAACTCCGTTTGTTCCGTGGAAAATATAGGGAAGCATCCCAAGAAATTTTTGAGAAAGGAGAAACCAAATGCCTACTTTTAACCAGCTGGTCAAGCAGGGCCGCAAGAAGAGCACCTACAAGTCCAATTCTCCCGCCATGCAGAAGGGCCTGAACACGCTGAAGAACAAGGAGACTGACCTCAGCTCCCCTCAGAAGCGCGGCGTCTGCACTGCCGTCAGAACTGCGACCCCCAAGAAGCCCAACTCCGCTCTGCGTAAGATCGCCCGTGTGCGTCTGACCAACGGCTACGAAGTCACCGCTTACATCCCCGGCGTGGGCCACTCCCTGCAGGAGCACTCCGTCGTCATGATCCGCGGTGGCCGTGTCAAGGACCTCCCCGGCGTCCGTTACCACATCATCCGCGGTACTCTGGATACCCAGGGCGTCTCCGGCCGTATGCAGGCCCGCTCCAAGTACGGCGCAAAGCGCCCCAAGAGCAAGTAAGCCTTGCATCTCTGAGCTTTGCCAAAAGGTTTCTCATTATATTTATAATGTACCTCTTTGGCAGGCCGTACAACAGCCGGACCGCGGCTGTTGAGTACCTATGAAATCATATTTTTATGAAGGAGGGAAGCATAGTGCCCAGAAGAGGTAATGTTCCCAAGAGAGAGATCTTGCCCGATCCTATGTACAACTCCGTGCTGGTGACCAAGCTGGTCAACAGCATCATGTTGGACGGTAAAAAGGGCGTCGCCCAGAAGGTCGTCTACGGCGCCTTTGATATTATCAAGGAAAAGACCGAGAAAGAGCCTCTGGAAGTGTTCACCCAGGCGATGGAAAACATCATGCCCAGCCTGGAAGTCAAGGCCCGCCGTGTCGGCGGCGCTACCTATCAGGTCCCCATGGAGGTCCGTCCCGCCCGTCGTCAGACCCTGGGTCTGCGCTGGCTGACTGCCTACTCCCGCGCCCGCGGCGAGCGTACCATGGCCGAGCGCCTGGCAGGCGAGATCATGGACGCTGCCAACAACACCGGCAGCGCCGTGAAGAAGCGCGAGGATACCCACAAGATGGCCGAATCCAATAAGGCATTCGCCCACTTCCGTTGGTAACCCAAATTACGATTTGAGAAGGAGAACGGTATGCCGAGAAAGGTAACACTGGAGAATACGAGAAATATCGGCATCATGGCCCACATTGATGCAGGAAAGACCACTACCACAGAGCGTATTCTGTACTACACGGGCGTGAATTACAAGTTGGGCGAAACGCACGAGGGCACCGCGACCATGGACTGGATGGAGCAGGAGCAGGAGCGTGGTATCACCATCACCTCCGCCGCTACCACCTGCTACTGGAAGGGCTCCAAGGATCAGTTCCCCCAGACCCGCATCAACATCATCGACACCCCGGGCCACGTGGACTTTACTGTGGAGGTGGAACGTTCTCTGCGCGTGCTGGACGGTTCCGTCACCGTAATGTGCGCCAAGGGCGGTGTTGAGCCGCAGTCCGAGACGGTGTGGCGTCAGGCCGATCACTACCATGTCCCCCGTATGATCTACGTCAACAAGATGGATATCACCGGCGCGGACTTCTACCACGTGCTGGACATGGTGCATGACCGCCTGAAGGCCAACGCCGTCCCCATCCAGCTCCCCATCGGGAAGGAGGATACCTTCAAGGGTATCATCGATCTGGTGGAGATGGATGCCGATATCTACTACGATCAGCTGGGTAAGGACATGCGCGTGGAGCCCATCCCCGAGGACATGATGGATCTGGCCAACGAGTACCGCGAGAAGCTGCTGGATGCCGTTTCCATGTTCGATGACGAGATCATGGAGATGTATCTGGAGGGTCAGGAGATCCCCACCGCCAAGATCCGCGCCGCCATCCGCAAGGCCACCTGCGCCGTGAAGATGGTGCCCGTGGTCTGCGGCTCCAGCTATCGCAACAAGGGCGTACAGAAGCTGCTGGACGCCATCGTGGACTACATGCCCGCACCCACCGACGTTCCTGCCATCAAGGGCGTCAACCCCAGGACCGACGAGGAGGAGGAGCGCAAGTCTTCCGACGACGAGCCCTTCGCCGCGCTGGCCTTTAAGATCATGACCGACCCCTATGTGGGCCGTCTGAGCTTTTTCCGCGTGTACTCCGGTACGCTGACCACGGGCTCCTCTGTCCTCAATGCCACCAAGGGCAAGCGCGAGCGTATGGGCCGCATCCTGCAGATGCACGCCAATCACCGCGAGGATATCGAGTCCGTCTACTCCGGCGACATCGCCGCCGTGGTGGGTCTGAAGAACACCACCACCGGCGACACGCTGTGCGATGAGAAGAACCCCATTATCCTGGAGTCCATGGAGTTCCCCGAGCCTGTGATCCGCGTGGCCATCGAGCCCAAGACCAAGGCCGGCCAGGAGAAGATGGGCGTTGCCCTGGCCAAGCTGGCCGAGGAGGACCCCACCTTCCGTACCTACACGGACGAGGAGACGGGTCAGACCATCATCGCCGGTATGGGCGAGCTGCATCTGGAGATCATCGTGGACCGTCTGCTCCGCGAGTTCAAGGTGGAGGCCAACGTAGGCGCACCTCAGGTGGCCTACAAGGAGACCATCCGCAAGGCCGTGGATCAGGACACCAAGTATGCCCGCCAGTCCGGCGGTAAGGGCCAGTATGGTCACGTCAAGATCCATGTGGAGCCCAACGAGTCCGGCAAGGGCTACGAATTTGTCAACGCTGTGGTGGGCGGCGCCATTCCCAAGGAGTATATTCCGGCCATCGATGCCGGTATTCAGGGCGCCATGCTGGCCGGTGTCGTGGCGGGCTATCCCGTCGTGGACGTGAAGGTCACGCTGTTCGACGGCTCCTACCACGAGGTGGACTCCTCCGAAATGGCGTTTAAGATCGCCGGCTCCATGGCCTTCAAGGAGGCCATGCGCAAGGCCGATCCCACGCTGCTGGAGCCCATCATGAAAGTCTGCGTCATCGTGCCTGACGAGTATATGGGCGATGTCATCGGCGATATCAACTCCCGCCGCGGACAGATCCAGGGCTACGAGATGCGCTCCGGCGCACAGCAGATCGACGCCTTCGTGCCTCTGGCAGAGATGTTCGGCTACGCCACTGACCTGCGCTCCCGTACTCAGGGCCGCGGCCAGTACACCATGGAGCCCAGCCACTACATCGAGCTGCCCAAGAGCCTGCAGGAAAAGCTGATCAGCAAGCGCACCGGCCGGGAAAATTTATAAAACCGTAATTTACAATTGATTTTCCCGCGTGAATACTGTAAAATGGCAGTGTTAGATTGTTAGTGCTGCCCAACACATGATACAAAACTGTTAAGGAGGATCATTTCAAATGGCTAAGCAGAAATTTGAAAGAACAAAGCCCCATGTTAACATCGGTACCATCGGTCATATCGACCATGGTAAGACCACTCTGACCGCTGCGATCACCAAGTATCTGGCGATGCAGGGCGGCGCTGAGTACACCGATTACTCTTCCATCGATAAGGCTCCCGAAGAGCGCGAGCGTGGTATCACCATCAACACCGCTCACGTTG
>UMHG01016125.1_pt1 | contig 12494 bp, 10 predicted proteins | sample 1965471 | NCBI WGS metagenome assembly UMHG01 (sample SAMEA4836092, study PRJEB28245) | human gut metagenome | biome: gut microbiome; material: fecal sample | place: Denmark | collected 2008
TAAAAAGGCAGAAGCTCATATGCGTCGTTTTAAGAAAGTTCCAGATCCTCAAAAAGTAGTGAAGTTCACTTTTTTACAAAAAGATGCATTGGAAATTGCACGAAATATGCAGATGAATATAAAAACTGAGCGTAAAGAAGATGATTTATGGGGGACGATAGAAATGTCATTTAATAATATGTGGTTTTTAGATTCAGCTCCTAGTGAATGGAAAGATATTTGGAATAACTTGATGAAAGAAGCTCAGAGAGTGTATATAGAAGCAAAAGATAACATGATCATGTATCAATATTATTATGATTTGACGGTAGAAGTTCCTTGTGTGCAGACACAATACAAATAATGATATATGAATGCTGTTCTGTAATAATTTTATGATATACTGTGGATATGATATGTAAAAATAGTCGGAGAAAGATTTGTGAATGCACGATTATTTAGGAGGAAAAAAGCATGACAGACGCTGAAAAAAGAGAAGCGGCTCACCAGTTTATCAATAGATGGATGGGACGTGGCAATGAGGATGAAGATGGTCGTTCTTATTGGCTGGAATTTTTATCCAATGTAATGGGGATGGAAAATCCCACAGAGCGTGTAAATTTTGAGAAGAAAGTAATCGTAAATGGGAATACAAAGCGGATTGACGTATATATCCCGGAAACACATGTCATCATTGAACAGAAAAGTCTGGGAAAGTCACTTGATCAGAAAATACATAACTCTGGAGATGTGGATTTAACACCATATGAACAGGCGAAACGCTATAATGACAATCTTCCGTATGATGAAAAAGCAAGATGGATCATAACTTGTAATTTTTCGGATATTTGGATATATGATATGAATGCCAGGGTACCGGAACCTGTTAAAATAGCGTTGGTTGAATTGCAGAGCAAGTATCTGCTCCTTGATTTTCTGGTAAAGCAGGATGTAAAAAAGTTATCTCATGAGATGGAAGTTTCTATTAAGGCTGGCGATATTGTTGGTCTGATTTATGATGCTTTCCTGAAGCAATACAAGATACCGGACGGAAATGAAAAACAGGAATCAGCAGAACAGAAAGAAAAAAGGGAACATAAGTTGAAGAGCTTGAACGCTCTTTGTGTGCGTTTAGTATTCTGTCTGTACGCAGAGGATGCTGGCATATTTGGTGAACATCGGGATATTTTTCATGATTACTTAGAAGCATATGATGTAAAAGATTGCCGGAGAGCATTGATTGAACTGTTTAAGACGCTGGATACTCCAATCGCTGAACGGGATGAATATCTTGAAGAAGATGTTGCACAATTTCCATATGTAAATGGTGGTCTGTTTGCAGATGAAACAATAGAAATCCCACCTTTTACAGAAGAAATCAAAGACCTGCTTTTGACGAAAGCATCTGAGGATTTTGACTGGAGTGATATTTCACCGACTATTTTTGGAGCAGTTTTTGAATCTACTTTAAATCCGGAAACAAGAAGATCTGGCGGGATGCACTATACATCCATAGAGAATATTCATAAAGTGATAGATCCGCTGTTTCTTGATGATTTGAAAAAAGAATTTAAGGAGATTCAAGCGGTTACTGTTCGGAGAACAAAAGAAAAGAGGTTGGATGAATTTCAGAATAAACTTGCATCTCTCACGTTTTTAGATCCGGCGTGTGGTTCTGGAAATTTCCTCACAGAAACCTATTTGTCGTTGCGGCGGCTGGAGAATGAGGTGATTCGTGAAAGAGTTGGCGGTCAGATAACATTGGGAGAAGTCCATAACCCAATCAAAGTGTCTATCCAGCAATTTTATGGAATAGAGATCAACGACTTTGCTGTTACCGTTGCAAAGACAGCTCTTTGGATTGCAGAATCGCAGATGTTGGAAGAAACCAAAAATATTGTCTATGGCTTCAATGATGATTTTCTTCCGTTGAAGACGTATGTAAATATTACGGAGGGTAATGCACTTAGGATAGATTGGAATGAAGTGGTTCCGGTAGAACGATTGTCCTATATAATGGGGAATCCACCGTTTGTTGGATATTCGTATCAATCAGAAAGCCAAAAGAAAGACATTGAGAATGTATATGTAGACGAAAATGGAAAATCAACTTCAACGGCAGGTAAAATCGACTATGTTGCGGCATGGTATTTTAAGGCTGCAAAAATGATGGAGGGTTCAGAGGTTAGAACGGCATTTGTTTCTACTAATTCCATTACACAGGGAGAGCAGGTGGCTTATGTTTGGGCTGAACTATATAAACAGTTTGATATTCATATAGATTTTGCACACAGGACATTTGTATGGGGAAGTGAGGCAAAATTAAAAGCGGCGGTTCATTGCGTTATTATAGGTTTTAGCACATCAATGTCAAAGGGAAAATGTCGTTTGTATGATAATGGAGCGCTTGAAGAAACGGTACAAATTAGTCCGTACCTAATAGATGCTCCGATTACTTTTATTAACAGTCGTACTAATCCATTATGTAATGTCCCTAAGATAACAAATGGAAATAAACCAGTGGATGGGGGATATTTGTTTTTGTCACCAGACGAAAAAGATGAACTCATACAAAATGAGCCAGAATCTAAAAAGTTCGTTCGCAGGGTTTATGGAGCAGAGGAATTTATAAATTCTAAAGAGAGATATTGCTTATGGCTGAGAGATATTTCTCCAAAAGAATTAAACAAGTTGCCGATGATAAAAAAGCGTGTTCAACAGGTTCGTGAATTTCGATTGAAAAGCACAAAAGCTGTTACTGTAAAAAGTGCGGATTCACCAACATTGTTTCAACAAATTAGACAGCCAGATGAACCATATATAATTGTACCAAGGGTATCATCGGAAAATAGAAGATATATACCGATGGGATATGAATCGCCAGAAACGATTATAACGGATTCTGTCCAGTGTATTCCAAACGCTGATTTGTATACATTTGGAATTATTACCTCTAACGTACACATGGCATGGACGCGAGTAGTGTGTGGTAGATTAAAGAGTGACTATAGATATTCTGCAAAAATCGTATATAACAATTTTCCATGGCCGGAGCCAACAGAACAGCAGAAACAGAAAATCGAAGAAACAGCACATGGAATTTTGGATGCCAGAGCACTTTTCCCAGACAGTAGTCTCGCAGATTTGTATGATCCTTTAACGATGCCAGTGGAATTAAGAAAAGCACATATTGCAAATGATAAGGCAGTTATGGCAGCTTATGGCTTTGGCATAAAAATGACAGAAGAAGAGTGTGTTGCAGAATTGATGAAGCTATATCAAAAAATGCAAGGATAAGTAAGAGGAGTAGGAAAACAGGTATTTCTAAGTGCCTATTTAATGCCTATAAAGTGCCTGGAAGTGACCTTTAAGCGCCTACTCCTTGTCGGGCTTCTCAGTATAACAACACGATAGAAGCATATTAAAATGATTTTTACGTTAAAAAAGTGCTGTGATCACAAGGCTTTTTGCAAGCAAAAATGAAAAGGCTATATATAGGTAGCCTACGAAACTGGAAGTGCCCATTTTGGGCCTGATTTAAAGAATAGTGTCCTGACAGAGAACAATGGAATGACTCTTTGCCGGGGATTCAAGGAAAGGAAAAAATGATGAATACAAAAACAGAGGGGAACACATTTACAAAGAAAATCGGGCAGACAGTCTATGTTGTCCGTTATCATTTCAATGAAGATGCAAAGGAAACACTGCAGGAGAAGAACTGCGAAAGTTTGAAATGAAACAGCAAAAGAAAAGAGAAAAGCATAAGGGGCATTAGCCCCTTGCTGGACTCATTCAAATCGGAAGTTGTATTATTGAATAAAATGGAGATTTTGATATGAAAGACAAGGCAAACAAGGGTTATTGGCAACGACTTGCAAAAATATATGCACCTTTGATGGAGTCAGATAAGAAATTTTATAATGCAATCTGCGGATATATTAGAGATTATCTCAAATCTGATATGAATGTATTAGAATTAGCTTGTGGAACAGGGCAGCTATCTTTCCCATTGTCTGATTGTACTAATAGCTGGACGGCAACCGATTTTTCGGAAAATATGATTAAGCAAGCGAAAAGGAGAGGTACAACAGAAAAACTTAGTTTTTGCGTAGCCGATGCAACGGCACTTTCATATGAGAATGAAAATTTTGATTGTGTAGTAATTTCAAATGCACTGCACATTATGCCAGAGCCTGAAAAAGCAATGCAGGAAATTCGTAGAGTATTAAAAAAAGATGGTATTTTGTACGCACCAACCTTCTTATGGGCAGAGAAAAAATCAAGTGGTTTACGAAAGCGATTGATGTCTATTACAGGATTTAAAGCATACAAAGAATGGAACAAGGAAAATTTTTGTGAGTTTATTACGGATTATGGCTTTACAGTCGTCAAAGTGAATTTGGTGGATGGCGGTTTAGCTCCTGTTGGAGTTTTGATTGCGAAAAAAACTAATTATTAAATTTGAATTTTTCTAAGTGATAGATACTTTACAAAATAAACTTCATATGTTAGATTGGTCAGCAAAAACTAACTAAAGAAAGAGGTAGATTATGAATAAATTTGATGGTGTTGCAAATACGTTATTTGTTCCGTTAGTGGCAAGAATCAATATCTCTAAAAAATTTCCAGAATATTTTATGGATGAAAAGGCTCTTGAGTTGGAGAAGTATTTACCACAAGGTGCAGATAAAGGTTCTTCTGAATATAGCAATATGGCATCGGTAGCACGTTATTACAATATGGACAAAACAGTTACTGCGTTTGCAAAAAGTTACGCAGAAAGTAATATTGTATATCTTGGTGCAGGATTAGAGACTGCTTATGACCGTTTAAGTGATAAGATTGAAAACAGAACTGTACATTGGTATGAGGCTGATTTGCCAGAAGTAATAGAGGCAAGAAAAAAAGTATTTGGTCAGCGAAAAAATGAAACGCTCATTGCAGGCGATATGTTTAAATTGGAATGGGTAAAGGAAATAGACAATTCGCTTCCTACACTGCTAATTGTGTCAGGTGTGTTCCAATATTTCCATGAAGAAGAAATCATAGCATTTATTAAGGGGTGTGGAAAAGCATTTCCAAAAGGTGAGATGTTGTTTGACGCTACAAGTGAGAGTGGATTAAAGTTTACGAACTGGTTTATCAAACGTACAGGAAATGCAAGTGCTATTATGTATTTTGGTATTAACGATAGCAAAGAATTTGCAAACAAATGTAGTATGGAATTATTGGAAGAAAAGACATTCTTTCCAGAAGCATTGAAGATGTTAGGGAAGAAACTTTCTTTTGTTACAAAAGTATCTATGAAGGTTGCAGAGAAGAAGAAACAGGTAATAATTCTTCGTTTGAAATTGAATTAACTACCGTAAAATTCAAGTTTGACAGTATTAAAAATAGAATGTAAATTTGAGAACGCTTAAAGCCACTGTTCATACACTGTCACAGGTGGATATCAAACGATACGGTAAATAAAAAATATAAATAACAAAGGAGACCAACTTATGGGATTATTTGAAAAGAAAAAGAAAGATGCAGAGCGTTGCCCGATTTGTGGCAAGGAGATATCCTTTTTTTCGGGGTTAGTAATCGCGGACGGCACCATCTGTGATGACTGTGAGAAAATGGTCAGAGGTCAGTTCAATATCGAAGAATATTATGGGCGTGAGAACTGGAAGATATCTACCAGCGATCCGTTGAAAGCCATGACAGTCGAAGAACTTAAGGACATGATCAACGAAAAGAAAGCAGAGCAGACGCAGGTAGTGGAAGAAATTGGCGGTGATTACGCAGCGATTGCCAAGGTGGAAAAGACATTTGGCATCGCTCCGAAGGCTACGGATGTGGGACTGAAACGTGCAAAGGCTTTGAAAAATAGAATCGTTGCCACAAGCTATATCATGTCAGGCGAATTCAGTAGAGGCGATGCGGTAACGGTTTCATTTGATGGTGCAGATATGACTACGACGATTCTGGATGTCATCGAATGCAGTTCATCAAGTACATTTGAAACAGCGCTGAATGCCACTTTCGGAAAGCACAAGGCCAAAGAAGGAGTCAGTGCCTGGATCATTCTGGATGTCATGGGCGGAGTTGGCAAAGGTGCCCTGATCAAGAAATAAGCAATTTGCGTGGTTTATCATTTACAGACACATGAGTAAGGAGGCCAACATGAGAAACATGAAAAAACGATTCCTGCACTGCTGTTAGCACTCGGTTTGGCACTGAGTATGACAGCTTGCGGAAACAAAGAGTCGGAAACTGTTACCCCGGACAATAGCACCACACCGGAAGCTGTGGAGACGCAACCAACACAGGAAGCCACGGGAACAGAAGAGACAACAAGTAGAGATGACACGGGTGTATATCCGAATGCAACCGGTCTGACAGAAGTAGCTATGGGTGTGACAGAAGATATCTGTACATTTAAAGTACCGTTAAACTATGTACTTGCAGGCGGCTATTATGATGAAAATAATGAAGAACATACGATTCAGGGCTTGAATTCTGCTACCACGACTGTTGAGGAAGCACTGGCAGCCGGAAGCTTCTCTACTGGCAATCATATGATGATATGGGCGAATGTTACTGAACAAGATTTGTATAAAGAAAAAGAAATTGAAACCTCGTTCGGAGAAACACTCTCGTGGGAATATCTTTGTTATGTAAGAGAGCATCCTGTTGTGTGGAACATACCGACAAAAATATTGTACGGCGATAAAGACAATTTGACATCTTACGAGACAATGTCTGATTTTGCGTCAAAAATGGGCATATCATTAACAGTAATGAATAATGGTGAACACTGGTTTCACACAGATGAGCAGATGAATTTTCTTGATGATTGGATATGCGAATCAAATAGATAACTTTCAGACTTCTGGTGAGTCTGGAACACGTGAAGCTTTGAATTTTACGGAGGAAAATATGGATAAAAATGAAAAATGGCTACAATGGGCGGTTCTATTTTTTTTGCCTTTTTGAAAAAAAGTGATTAAAAAACTATTGACATTTTGTTACTGGGTAGACAGGCTCGCTCAGTCTTATCAGCATTTCATCAATAAGTATTGTGGTGGCAATAAAAATATTGTGCTAGATCAGATGAAAGAATATGCGGAGTGTTTCAGAAATAATTTGAAGCCAAATCAATGTGGAATGAGTATACCGAAGGAAGAAGGTATTGAACGTATAAATGTTGTGATTTTTGGATTAAAAAATACGACGATGATACCATATATTTTATATATTGCAAAAAACGTGCAGGACAAAAACGAGCTAAATAAAATGTATGGAATTTTGGAAAGTTATATAATGAGAAGAGTTGTGGTACATGCATCTACTAAAAGTTACAATAATTTATTCACTTCATTGATTTTGAATAAAGTGCTGGATTCGCAGACTTTAACTTTACGTTTAAAAGGAATTGGTGATGCAACTACATATTGTCCAGATGATAATGAAATGAAAATTGGCTTTGAAACATCAAAACTGGTTAATCTGCAATCAAAAGGAATTATTTATTTGTTAGAAAGTAAAATTCGTTCAGACAATAGTTCTACAGCATTGCTTGGATTTAATAATTACAGTTTGGAACATTTAATGCCAAAGAAATGGAGAAATAATTGGGGAGCTTGCGCGACAGAAGATGATGCAAAAAAGAGGGATTCTCTATTACTGACATTGGGGAATTTGGCGATTATTCCGCAAGCTTTAAATGCATCTATACGTGATGCTGCATGGAATGTAAAAAAGGCGGGAAAGGGACAAAATAAACCAGGTTTACTTTTGTGTGCGAGCGGACTTTATACATTACATGACGTACTTCAAAAAAATGATTGGAACGAACATGAAATAGAAAATCGTGCAGAATGGCTCTTAGCTAATGCACAGAATATTTGGAAAATATAGAATATTCCAAATCCATAAAAGTTGAATGAAAACCAATATGAGAATTTTACAGGTGGTACAAAATTTGTAAAATTTTCATATTGGTTTTTTGATAATCTGCAAAAATTATAAATTTGGATATTAAGGAAAGTTTCGGATTTTTGATTTTTTATGTATTTTTCAATTTTGGATATGGCTCCGAAATTGGCAATTTTGCGGAAGTGTATCCACACTTCCTGTCCTTGCTGTTTTTAAAATCACATAGTGATTTCACAGGGATATAGAGATATTTAGTCTATTTTATATTCCTGTGTTGTGACCGGAAAAATTCGGGGAACCAAGTGTATATTTATGCTGAATGTGAGGAACTGGGGAGCACAATCCTCAGCAAGAATCCTACGTCCGGAAAATATCATATTGCTAAAATAGCGATATGGTATTACCGGGGTGGATCTTGCTCTAGTGTATACTGAGACCTCGGCATAAATAGAAAAATGGGTTTGGGGAATCCCCAGCAAGATAAAAACCTGATGAAAGAACATTTGTCGGAAAGACAATATTGTTAAACACAGGTGGATCTTGCTTTAGAAAATGATTAGCCATAATGAGTTGGAACGTGGGAGGAGGAAGTGTAAAAAAAGAGAGAGCCATAAGTAACTCTCTCTGTGATAAAATCAAAAAGTTATAGTATCAGTGGTTCGGTAAGATTACAAAAATCCTTAACAGGAATATTTTCTTTAAGTGGTAAAGCTGTCTCTAAAAAGGTTTCGTCTGCAAATCTTTCGAGTTCAGAATCAAAATGTATAATTGAAGCATTTGTATTTAATTGATATGGCGGAATTGTAACAAAATAATCATAATCTTCGTAAGAAGGAGTGGCGCAAGAAACTTTGATTTTTCCGCCCAATTTCAATTTTGCAAATTCTCCATAAATGGCAGTTAAGGCTTTTTTTCTTTCTTCATCAGAAGTAATTCTATCTACATATCTAATATACCAATAATCTATATTTCCCTCTTTTAATTTAATTAAATAATCGTATGATCTGGGTGTTCCAGATTTTATTGTCCATTCAATTTTATGCAGACTTGTCATCATGGAAAGTCCACGCATTAAGGTAGAAAAAAATTTTTCATGCACCTGAACAGTAGAGAGATCCAGAGAAAATCCATTGTCTGCAATTATCTTTTTTCGTTCCCGTATTTTCTTAGAAGAATATCCCGTTGCATCATATAATTCTTGGATAAGTTCTGGATCATCAATGGCTTTTGCAATTTTATCAATAGTGCTTTTATATGGTCTTCCAGATCGGGCACCGTTGAGCATTCGTGAAATGGTTGCATTATTTAAGCCTGTTTGTTCAGATAATTCTTTTTGTGTTTTTTTCTGTAAAATGATTTGAAGTATATTGATGAATCTTTCCTGATCGTAAACGCTGTCAGGATTTATTAGTGTGCCTGAATTTGATATAAATTCGCTCATTCAAATCTCCTCTTGACTTCTTTGACTTTGTATAAATTGACTTCTTGTATTTTATCTTATCAATTATATCCCTAAAAATCAATTTAAAACATAAAGAAATCAAAAAATGTTTTATTGATGTTCTTATAAAAGTCAAAGAAGTCAAAAACGTAATTGACATTTTGACATCTTTGCGTATAATGTAAATCAAGAAGTCAAAGAAGTCAAATGAATCAAAAGAAAGGAAGGAGGGCTGTGGATTGAAATATAGGGTTGTTTCGGTTTTGAAAGATAATAGACCACGTTTTTTGATTATTTCTGATATTGAAGAAATTGAAATCCTTCCATCAAAGTATTTGAAGCATCTGGATCAGATTAATGCTTCTCCGAATACTGTAAAATCCGCAGCCTTCGCACTTTCATATTATTACAATTATCTGCAGGAGCAAACGATAGGATTGGATGAGATTACATTGCTATCCTATTCAGAGCAGAATAAACATTTTATTGATTTCTTGTATTGGGTTAAGAGTGGAAAGCATACTGAGCATAATACACAGACGAGCAATAAGACCTGCAATATGTATCTTGGTGCAGTCTTCAGATACTACCAGTTTTTGGCACTGGAAGATGTTTTACCAATGCTTAAAGTCTTACGAGTAAAAAAAGTATCGTATTTTGACAGTATGGGAGTAAATCATCAAAATGCAGTGAATTCGTTTAAAGGTTTCTTCAAAGAAGAAGAACCTAATCTGGAAGAAATAACATCCGAAGAAATACAGGAGCTGATAAATGCCTGTACGAATGATAGAGATCGATTGCTGATAGCAATGATGGCAGAAACCGGTCTTAGATTAGGGGAAATTCTGGGAATCCATTATACCGAAGATATTGATTTTGAAAGAAGGACGGTTCGGGTAAGGTATCGTGAATCCAATACCAACTTGGCAAGAGCAAAAAATGCAGAATATAGAATTGCTTTGTTAAGTAATACAACTTTTGAGTTCTTGGTTAAGTACATTTCTGATAACCGGAAAAGTCTGATGAACTCGGAGTATCTATTTACAAAATTGACTGGAAAAAACAAAGGGGAGCCATTAGATGCGGATTCTGTGTATAGCATGTTGAAAAGGCTATCCAAAAAAACGGATATCAATTCCCATCCGCATCAGCTCCGACACTATTTTGCGGAGGAAAGAAGAAAAGAAGGATGGGATTTGAATGACATTCGTTTTGCCCTGGGGCATAAGAAAGTTGAAACTACCATTAAATACTTGGGTGAAAATAATGAACGATTGATAGAAGCAACAGATCAATACTACTCAAATAATGAAGATTTATACCAAATTGCAGATTTTCTGTAAAAGGAAGGAGGGATTACCTTGGCAGTATTAAAAATTGTTCCGAAGTTATATCAGGAAAAAATATCTGAGAAATTAAAGGAAGAAATATCTTTGGTTACGAATGGAGAAGCAAAATATTATAACCGGTTATACAAATTTTTTCAGTATACAGATATACAGTGTACTGCAGATATTAACTATGAAACGAGAAAAATGTATATGGATTCTCTTGAAAAAGAGGATATTTCAGAAAAATATAAAGTGGAATTAATGAGCTTATTTGATCGTTTAAAAATAGAAAATATACCGGATGTCTATTCACATGGAAATCCCTTCTCTGTAGAACAGGAGTTTTTTAAGCAAGACAAATTGTTTTTGCTGTATATCCCCAATAAGAAGAAAGCACAATCTTTCCGTCAGGTGGTCGATAAGAATGATTTGTTATGGGACTTAACGAGGATACATTCATCACAGTTGGTGCGACAGACAAAAATATTGCTGTGTGAAATTCTGAATATGGATAAGGCACAAAGACATCGAAGATATTTTTTAGAACCATTAAAAGCACTTATACGGTTTTGCGATAAGTACGGAATAGATGATATTGAAGAAATGGAACAGGCAGACGAAAACAGATTTTATCTGTATTTAAATAATGAGCCGGAAATTATAAAAAAACAGGCTTCTAAGATTGTTGAGTTTGCGAGAAGAACGTTATTTCTAACAGATCCAGAGACAAATTGGCGAGCGTGTATCTGGTATATGGATAGGTTTCAGTTTGATAAATCGAGAATCAATGCCAGTTCACCTGTTAAAAGCCTTTCATTTATTAATATTTACGAAAAAGAAAATCGTTGGTATTTACAATTATACGCAAAATATTTGGTCGGGATATCTGATCTGTCTTTATCAAATATCCGAAATACAATAAGTTTTATTTCACAATTTTTAAAATATCTGGATGGACAGAGTAAAAAAGTAACTGAACTGGAGATGCAAGATATAGCGGATTATGTGTCTGTTTTGGATGAGTCCGATATTAAGTATTCCACTTTTAACCGACATATCACACATATGCATACATTTCTACAGTTTTTGAAAATGAAAAATATTGAAGTGTTGAAGTTTTATCCGGAACGATTTTTAAAAAAAGGTTTTTCGGAACACAATGAAAGAAGTGTTCCAGAAAAAACAATTGCTCATCTAATTAAGGAGCTGCCGACATTCCCAGAGCATTTACAGTTGATGTATTTGATTTTGTTTTGCACAGGAATTAGGAAAAGCGAGGTTTGTACAATAAAATCGGGAGCCTTTTATTCACAAGGCAATGAGAATTGGATGCGCATATATCAAAGCAAAATGCGGAGGGAAAAAGTCATTCCTGTTCCCAGTTTATTGGTTGGACTGGTGAACGATTATGAAAAAAAGTACGGAATAAAAAATGGGGAGTATTTATTCAAAAATAAAAAGGGTGGTGCATTTAATGGACAGACATTTTCAAATCAGATGATTCGGGAGTGTAAGGCCCGTGGGATTGCCTGCGGAGATTATATCTTTAGAGCACACGATTACAGACATAACCTTGCAACCTCAATGTACGGAAATGGAGTTTCTATACAAGGAGTACGAGATTATCTAGGACATTCAAGTGAGAATATGACAAAACAGTACATTGATTTCATGCCGGAACGTATTGTATCGGCTGAAGATAAATATTTTTCAAAAAATCAGTCATTTAAATTGAAAGGAGTAGAAGATGATGAAAGGTAATATTAATTTGATTTCTTATGACTGTTATCAACAAGCTACAGAAAAACAGTTGGCTAGTC
>UMHG01023327.1_pt1 | contig 12223 bp, 8 predicted proteins | sample 1965471 | NCBI WGS metagenome assembly UMHG01 (sample SAMEA4836092, study PRJEB28245) | human gut metagenome | biome: gut microbiome; material: fecal sample | place: Denmark | collected 2008
CTGTGCGGCCGCAACTTTGAATATTACTCCGAAGACCCGGTGCTGGCCGGTGAGCTGGCCGCCGGGTACATCAATGGCGTACAGAGCCAGGGGGTTGGTACCTCCATCAAGCACTTTGCCGCCAACAGCCAGGAGTACCGCCGCATGAGCGCATCATCCGACATGACGGAGCGTACGCTGCGCGAAATTTACCTGCCTGCATTTGAAACCGCCGTCAAGAAATCCCAGCCCTGGACGGTGATGTGCAGCTACAACCGCGTGAACGATGTATTTGCCAGCGAAAGCCGCATGCTGCTGACCGATATCCTGCGCACCGAGTGGAACTTTAAGGGCTTTGTGATGTCCGACTGGGGCGCTGTAGCTGACCGTGTAAAGGGTGTTGCGGCTGGGCTTGACCTGGAAATGCCCGGTTCCGGCGGTGTCAATGACGCCAAGATCGTGGCCGCCGTTAAAGCCGGCACCTTGAGCGAAGCCGCGCTGGACAAGGCTGTGATCCGCATTTTGAACATTGTGTTCCGCGCGGCGGACGAAGCTGCCGCCCCGGCCCCGGAGCTGGACCTGAAAGGCGACCACACCATCGCCGCAGAGCTGGCCAAGGAATGCGCCGTGCTTTTGCAGAACCGCGGTGTGCTGCCGCTGAAAAAGGGCAGCAAGGTAGTATACATCGGCGGTTTTGCCAAAACGCCGCGCTATCAGGGTGGCGGCTCCAGCCACATCAACACCATCAGGGTGGACAGCGCGCTGGAAATGGCCGAAAGCCATGGCCGCCGGGTGAGCTATGTGGAGGGCTTCCCCGCTGATCTGGACCAGCGGGAGGAGGAAGAGTTCCTGCGCGCGGTTTCCGCCGCAGCGGAAGCTGACGCGGCGGTGATCTTTGCGGGCCTGCCGGAATCTTTTGAAAGCGAAGGCTTTGACCGCAGCCATATGCGCCTGCCGGAAAGCCAGAACAACCTGATTGCCCGCGTGGCCGCCGTGCAGAAAAACACTGTTGTGGTGCTGCACACCGGTTCCCCGGTGGAATGCCCCTGGGCCAACGATGTGAACGCCGTGCTGTGCATGTATCTGGGCGGCGAAGGTGTTGGCGCTGCGGCGGACGCCCTGCTGTGGGGCGATGCCAACCCCAGCGGCCGCCTGCCGGAAACCTGGCCCCTGCGGCTGGAAGATACCCCGTGTTATCTCGACTTCCCCGGTGACGGCCGCCATGTGGAATACCGCGAGGGCGTGTATGTTGGCTACCGCTGGTACGATGCCCGCAAAATGCCGGTGCTGTGGCCGTTTGGGCACGGGCTTTCCTACACAGGGTTTGTGTACCGCAATGCCCAGCTGACGGCGGACGAGTTTGCCGAGGGCGACAGCGTGCGGGTACGGGTGAGCGTGAAGAATGTTGGCATGATGCCCGGCTAGGAAGTTGTGCAGCTGTATGTAGCAGACTGCACCGGCACCACCGGCCGCCCGCCCAAGGAGCTGCGCAAGTTCGTGAAGGTCAAGCTGGAACCTGGCGAAGAAAAGCAGGTAGAGTTCACCCTGACCGCGCAGGATTTGAGCTACTATGACGAAACGCTGGGCAGCTGGTACGCCGCCCCAGGCGAGTACAAGATTTTGCTGGGCCATTCCAGCCGGGATATCCACGCAACGCTCAGCGTGCGGTTCAGCACCCCGCGCCGCCGCCCGTTCGTGATTGACGAAAACACCACCATCGGCGAGCTTTCCAAGGATGACCGCACAGCTGCCATCATCCAGCAGGTGCTGGCACAGGCGGGCAATGCCCTGACCGGCGGCAACGCAGGCGGCAGCGAGATTGCCAGTAGCGAAGCCGTAGCTCAGATGCTGGATTCCATGCCGCTGCGCGGTATCGTGAACTTTGGCGGTCCCGCTGCAGCCGGGATGATCACCCCGCTGCTGGAAATACTGCGCGCCGCTATCCAGTGATTTGGGCCTTGGCGTAATCAAGGCATCCCCGAACCCCGCAAAAGAGAGTTGAAATATTCCGATCAACACATTTATAAAAGAAGTACATGCAGGAGGAATATCCCATGCAATTTCGTTTTCGCTGCGCGGCCGTTCTGACCGCCGTATTGCTGTGCAGTGCTGCTGCACTGCCCGCTTTGGCGGAAGAGACCGCCACGCCGGAAACCGCCGACAGTGTTTCCACCTACACCGGTTGGAAAACTGTGAACGGCAAGGATTACTGGTACGAGAACGGCGTGAAACAGGGTACCACCGGCCGCGGCAAAGAGATTTACGACCCCGATTCCGACGCCTGGTACTGGCTGGACGCCGACCAGGGCGGCGCAAAAGCCGTCAGCAAGGATGTATACCAGGAATCCAACGGCGGCAAATGGGTGCGCTATGATGCCAACGGCCATATGATCAAAGGGTGGGATACCAACGATGACGGTACCTATTACTTTGACCTTGTCACCGGTGCCATGGCCAAGGGCGATATTGTGGTGGACAACCTGCCCTGCAGCTTTGATACCACCACCGGCATTGGCTGCAACCTGATGTGGCACAGCATGGACGGCAAAGATTACTGGTACGAGGCTGGCAAGCGCCAGGGTTATGATCCCAATAATGCAGCCTACCGCGGCAAAGAAATCTATGATCCGGCCTCCGATGCCTGGTACTGGCTGGATAACGTGCAGCAGGGTGCTAAAGCCGTCAGCAAGGATGTATACCAGGAATCCGAAGCCGGCGACTGGGCCGAAAACGCAGACGGCACCGGCAAGTGGGTGCGGTATGACGCCAACGGCCACATGGTAAAAGGCTGGGATACCAACAATGACGGCACCTATTACTTTGACCAGGTGTACGGCACCATGGCCAAAGGCATTGTGACGATCGACGGCAATCTGTACCTTTTTGATGTTGATACCGGCGTGATGCAGGCCAGCATTACGACCAGCGAGGAAGCCATGGCAGACCGCGTGATCGAACTGGTCAACCAGGAGCGCACCTCCCGCGGATTGCAGCCCCTGGTCAAGGACGACCGTCTGATGGTTGCCGCAGCAGCCCGCGCCAAGGAGCTTTCCCAGCGATACAGCCACACCCGCCCCAACGGTTCTGAATGCTTTACCATTTTGTGGCACCTGGGCATTGATTATGGCTATGCCGGCGAAAACATTGCCATGGGCCAGAGAACCCCGGAGATCGTGATGAACGACTGGATGAACAGCTCCGGCCACCGCGCCAACATCCTGAACGAAAACTATGACTGCATCGGCGTTGGCTACACTATGGTGGACGGCCACCCCTACTGGGTGCAGCTGTTTACCGGTGACTTTGACTGGTAAGCAGTTTGTAAACAAATTTAAAACACAACCCCGCAGCCGTTGCATTTTTTCGGCTGCGGGGCTATACTGTTTCCATATGCTTAACATATGCCAACTATTTACATATAGCAACAGAAAGGAGAACCTTTATGGTGGGACATATTGGTGACCAGCGCAGCAAAGCCGTGATGCGCTATTTTGACCGGCTGAAAAAGTCTGTGCGCCGCGGGGCATCTTTAAGCCTTGCCAACGCCCCCAAGCTGCATCTTGGCATTCTGGAAGGGCTGAACCACGCCATTGAGGTGCGCGGCCAGGATGGTGCCGTGTATGTTTCGGACCTGGCGGAGATTTTCAAGCAGCCGCTGCCGGCGATTTCCCGCGGACTGCGCACACTGGAGCAGGATGGCCTGGCCCAGCGCCAGACCGATCCCAATGACCGCCGCCGCACTCTGGTGCGCATCACCCCAAAAGGGGAGGAATCCCGCCTGATCTGCGAAAGCCGTCTGAATGATTACATCACCGGCATTATGGATGACCTGGGCGAAGAATTTTGCCAGCAGTTTGCAAAGGATGCCGAAACCCTGCTGCAGGCCATTGAGCGCCAGAACGAAAAGCAGCTGGCCGAAAAGGAGAAGATGCCATGACAAAAATTTTCAAACATCTGGCCAAACACTGGGCGGCCTGCCTTGTTATTATTGCCCTGCTGTTGGTGCAGGCATACGGCGATTTGACCCTGCCGGACTACACCAGCAAAATTGTGGATACCGGCATCCAACAGTCCGGCATTGCGGACGCTGTGCCAGAAGTAGTGCGGGATTCCACCCTGCAGGTGCTGGAGCTGCTGATGACGGACGCGGACGCCGCCGCGGTGGAAGCCGCTTACACCCAGCCGGGTGGCACCGACAACGCACTCTCCTCCGCTACCAGCTTACAGAAAAAGCTCGCATCCCCCTATACGGTCCGCCTGCTGCGGGCCGATGCGGACCGGGATACGCTGGCGGAGGTATTTTCCACCCCGGATATTGTGCTCTATCTGGCTTCCGCTCAGGCAGCCGGGGAGGGCAACGCCCCGGCTGCCGCCGCGCTGGATACCGTTACCGCCCAGTTTGCGGCCATGACCCAGATGCCCGGTTTCAGCCGGGATGCCGTACAGGCTCAGCTGGCCGCAGCCATGGGTCAGGCCGGCGAAAGTGAGCTGAGCGGGCTTTCAGCCCAGGCAGTGCTGCTGGTGGGGCTGGAATATCAGGCCCTTGGCATCAGCGATGCGGTACAGATGAACTACCTGATGCAGACCGGCGGCCGGATGCTGGGGCTGACCCTGTTGATGGTTGCCGCCGCGGTTCTGGTGGGGCTGCTTGCTTCCCGCGTGGCGGCTGCCATTGCGCGGGATCTGCGCCGCGGTGTGTTCCGCCGGGTGGTCAGCTTTTCTGCCTCTGAAACGGACAAGTTTTCCACCGCATCCCTCATCACCCGCACCACCAACGATGTACAGCAGATCCAGATGACCTGCGTAATTTTGCTGCGCATGGTGGCGTATGCCCCCATCCTTGGCATTGGCGGCATCATCCATGTGGCGCAGGCGGGTTCCAGCCTGACCTGGATCATTGTGCTGGCCGTCGCTTTGCTGCTGGCGCTGATTACGGTATTGATGCAGTTTGCCATGCCCAAGTTCAGGATCATGCAAAAGCTGGTGGACCGGCTGAACCTGGTATCCCGCGAGATTTTGACCGGCATTATGCCCATCCGCGCATTCAGCCGCGAACAGCACGAGGAAGCACGCTTTGACGCCGCCAACACCGACCTGATGCGCACCCAGCTGTTCACCAACCGGGTAATGGCCGCCATGATGCCCTTTATGACCCTGATTATGAACGGCACTTCCCTGCTGATCGTCTGGTTCGGCGGCAAACAGATTGATGCCGGCACCATGCAGGTGGGCAGCATGATCGCCTTTATCACCTACACGATGCAGATCGTGATGTCCTTCCTGATGCTGACGATGGTTGCCGTGATGCTGCCCCGTGCCGGCGTTGCCGCGGACCGCATTGACGAAGTGCTGACCACCGAGCCGGCCATCCATGACCCGGTGCCGCAAGCCATCCCCGCTGACCTCAATCAGCACCACTGGAACGGCGAAGTCGCATTCCATCATGTCAACTTTACCTACCCCGGCTCCAGCGAGGACGCCCTGCACGATATTGATTTTGTCGCCAAACCCGGCCAGACCACGGCCATTATCGGCTCCACCGGCTGCGGCAAAACCAGTTTGCTGCATTTGATCACCCGTTTTTATGATGTGACCGGCGGCAGCGTGACGGTAGACGGCGTGGATGTGCGCCAGATGCCACAGAGCACCTTGCGCGGCCTTTTGGGTTATGTGCCGCAAAAGGGCGTACTGTTCAGCGGCACGATTGATTCCAACCTGAAATTCGGCGGCGAGAACATCACCGATGCCGATGTGCGCACCGCCGCCCGCATTGCCCAGGCGGAAGAGTTCATCTCCGCCAAGCCGGAGGGGTACGAAAGCCCCATTGCCCAGGGCGGCACCAACGTTTCCGGCGGGCAGAAGCAGCGGCTTTCCATCGCCCGCGCCATTGCCAAACACCCGAAGATCTACCTGTTTGATGACAGCTTCTCCGCGCTGGACTACAAGACTGATGTTGCCCTGCGCCGCGCGCTGAAAGCCGAAACCGGCGACGCCACCGTGATTATTGTGGCACAGCGCATTTCCACTGTGCTGCACGCCAACCAGATTTTGGTTCTGGAAGATGGCCGCATTGTGGGCAAGGGCACCCACGCCCAGCTGATGGAAAGCTGCCCGGCTTACCAGGAAATTGCCCGCAGCCAGCTGAGCAACAAAGAGCTGGACCTGAAAGGAGGGGAAGCCTGATGCCGCATCCCGGACGAATGACGACCCAAAAGGCAAAAGACTTTAAGGGCACCATGCGCAGCCTGCTGGCAGAGCTGGGGCACTACAAGTTCCGCCTGATTGCCGTGATTGTTTTTGCCGTTCTTTCCACGATTTTTAATATTGCAGGCCCCAAGGTGCTGGCCAAAGCCACCACTGCCCTGGCCACCGGCTGGGTGGCCAAGCTGCGGGGCACCGGCAGCATTGACTTTGGCTATATCGGCAAAATCCTGCTGATCCTGCTGGTCATGTATCTGGTTTCCGCTGCGTTCAGTTTCTGCCAGAGCTGGATCATGAGCGGGCTTTCGCAGAAGATGTGTTATGACTTCCGCCGCCAGATCAGCGAAAAGATCAACCGCCTGCCCCTTGCCTATTTTGAAAAGCGCACCGTGGGCGAGGTACTTTCCCGCATTACCAACGATGTGGACACCCTGGGCCAGAGCCTGAACCAGAGCATTACCCAGCTGATCACCAGCATTACCACCATGATCGGCGTGCTCATCATGATGCTGACCATCAGCCCCACGATGACGCTGATTGCCATTTTGATCCTGCCGGTCTCGATGGCGCTGGTGCTGTTGGTGGTCAGGTTCAGCCAGAAATATTTCCGCGCCCAGCAAAAAGTTCTGGGCTCCGTGAACGGCCAGGTGGAGGAAGTATATTCCGGCCACAATGTAGTCAAAGCGTTCAACCGCGAAGATGCCGTTCTGAATGATTTTGACGAAGCCAACAACCGCCTGTTTGAATCCGCCTGGAAAAGCCAGTTCCTTTCCGGCCTGATGCAGCCCATCATGACCTTTGTGGGCAACCTGGGCTATGTAGCAGTGGCCGTTTCCGGCAGCATTTTTGCCGCGCGCGGCATCATCACCATTGGTGACATCCAGGCGTTCATCCAGTATGTGCGCAACTTCACCCAGCCCATCCAGCAGCTGGCCCAGGTCAGCAACATGCTGCAAAGTATGGCGGCGGCTTCGGAGCGCGTGTTTGAATTTTTGGGTGAGCCGGAAGAAGAACAGAACGCTGACCCCGCCCGCCGGGCAGACCCCGCCTGCATTGACGGCCAGGTCACCTTTGACCATGTCAAGTTTGGCTACACGCCGGAAAAGACTGTTATCCGGGATTTCAGCTGCGATGTAAAACCCGGCCAGAAAGTTGCCATTGTCGGCCCCACCGGCGCAGGCAAAACCACCATGGTCAAGCTGCTGATGCGCTTTTACGATGTCAACTCCGGCGCCATTACGCTGGACGGCCACAACGTAAAGGACTTTGACCGCAGCGCCCTGCGCGAAGGCTTTGGCATGGTATTGCAGGATACCTGGCTGTTCCAGGGCACCATTATGGAAAACATCCGCTATGGCCGCCTGGATGCCACCGATGAGGAAGTCATCGCCGCCGCCAAGGCCGCCTGTGCCGACCACTTTATCCGCACGCTGCCCGGCGGCTACCAGATGGAGTTGAACGAGGATGCTTCCAACGTGAGCCAGGGCCAGAAACAGCTGCTGACGATTGCCCGCGCCATTCTGGCGGACAACAAAATTTTGATTTTGGACGAAGCCACCAGCAGTGTGGACACCCGCACCGAACAGCGCATCCAGACCGCCATGGACAACCTGATGCGCGGCCGCACCAGCTTTGTGATTGCCCACCGGCTTTCCACCATCAAGGACGCCGACCTGATTTTAGTCATGCGGGATGGTGACATTGTGGAGCAGGGCACCCACGACGACCTGTTGGCCGCTGGCGGGTTCTACGCCGATTTGTACAACAGCCAGTTTGAAGATGTAAGCGCGTAATTATTTCTCTGATAAAACAGCAAAAGCCCAAAGCTGCCGGTTAAGTGAACCGTGCCGCTTTGGGCTTTTGGGTTATAAAATAGAATTTTTCAATACATGTACCAATCAGGCAAAGAACGAAATGACCAGCGCAACCAGGAATCCAACGCCGCCAACCAAGGGCAATACCGCATAATTCTAAGTGCCGATACGGCGAACGAGGTGCGTCAGATGCCAAGCCAAAAGCGCAGATAATACTGGATGTCTTATCGAGCATTTTGGCAACGCAGATGCCGTGCCGCAGTTGCCGGAGCGGTGCTTAAGCCGTAAGGCGGGAATTGTGCGGTGTTGCCCAAGGTTTCCATAATGGTCCAGGTCTTGAGGGTGGTTTTTTCATCCATGCCGACAAGGCTCTTAACAAGCCAGAAGCCGGAATCGTTAAAGTGAGAGCAGACCGTGGAACCACCTGCGATGGCAGCGGTAACGCAGGCAAGATACAGAGGAGACAACTCGCTGATGCCGGGCATGGCGGCAATAATGCCAGCGGCCATCGTCATGGCCACGGTAGAAGAACCAACCGAGATAGAGATGTTCCTCACTTTTGATATTGTGCAGCCGTTTTCGATTTGTCCTTTCCAGTATAACACACTCTGCATTGCTTCTTCCACTTTTCTGCCAGGTTTCATTCCCAGCAGTCTACACATAAAAACACCAAAGGGCCAGCGTGCAGTGCTGGCCCTTTGGTGCGGTATAGGAAAACATAAAAAAGAGAATGGCAATGTTATTGGGTGTACCTGAAAATTCAAAATCCAAGCAGTTGGCTTCAGGTTCACCTCGGAGCGGCCTCACACGCCGCCGGGCAAGATCACACGATCTTGCGGGATTTGTGAACGCCGGTCTTTAAGAATTCAACCCATTCGGCCACGTTCACGGCGTGGTCACCAAGGCGTTCCAGATATTTGGTCACCATAAACAGATCCAACGCGGTCTCTGCTTCGGTGGGGTGGGCGGCAATGTACTGGGCAATTTCGCTGCTGATGCGCCTGAACGCGGCGTCGATGATATCATCATGGGCGATCACTTCCGCGGCGGCGGCAAGGTCCACCTGCACATAGGCGGCAATGGAGCGTTTGACCATCTTCAGCACATCATCGCCCATTTTCAGGATATCTTCCAGTACGCCCACGGCATCGGTGGATTTGGCGTGCAGGTGCAGCACCAGCTCCGCAATATCGCTGGCCTGGTCGCCGATGCGCTCCACATCCGTTACCATTTTCAGGGCTGTACTGACCTTGCGCAGATCCGAAGCCACCGGCTGCTGGCGCAGCAGCAGCTGCAGGCAGCGGTGTTCGATCTCGTGTTCGCTTGCATCGATCTGGCTGTCCCGCGCAACCACGCTGCGGGCCAGTTCAATATCATCATTGCGCAGGGCAGTCAGTGCGCTTTCAATGGCGGCACCGGCTTCGTGACCCATGCGGGCCAGCAAGGTATCCAGCTGCAAAAGCTCTTCATCATAAGATTTACGCACACTAGGCATGGTATTGCTCCTCCGATCAACCAAAACGGCCGGAAATATAATCTTCCGTGCGCTTGTCCACAGGGGTGGAGAACAGGCGTTCCGTATCGCCCATTTCCACCAGCTCACCCAGCAGGAAGAACGCCGTCTTATCTGAAATACGGGCGGCCTGCTGCATGTTATGGGTCACGATTACGATGGTGTAGCGGTCCTTTAATTCCAGAGCCAGCTCTTCCACCTTGGAGGTGGAGATGGGGTCCAGGGCGGAGGTCGGTTCGTCCATCAGCAGAACTTCCGGCTCCACCGCCAGGGCGCGGGCAATGCACAAACGCTGCTGCTGGCCGCCGGACATGCCCAGCGCGCTTTTGTTCAGGCGGTCCTTCACTTCGTCCCAGATGGCAGCGCCGCGCAGGCTTTTTTCCACAATTTCATCCAGCTGCACCTTACTGCGCACACCGTGGGTGCGGGGACCGTAGGCGATGTTATCGTAAATGCTCATCGGGAAGGGGTTAGGCTTCTGGAACACCATGCCAACCCGCTTGCGCAGCACATTGACATCCATCTTATCCTTATAGATATCCACACCGTCCAGCAGGATATCGCCGGAAATGCGGCAGCCTTCCACCAGGTCGTTCATGCGGTTCAGGCTCTTCAGGAAAGTAGACTTGCCGCAGCCGGAAGGACCGATGAACGCCGTGATCTCTTTTTCGGGGATGGCAATATTGATATTTTTCAGTGCATGGAAGCTGCCGTAATACAGGTCCATGTTTTTAACTTCGAATTTATTCATCATGCAGTTCCTTTCGGCATTACTTTTTGGCAAGGCGGCCGGCAATAAAGCTGGACAGGCTGTTGATGAGCAGCACCAGGATCAACAGCACCACGGCAGTGCCGTAGGTTTCATTGATATGCAGGCCCTCGTTGGAAAGCAGATACATATGGGTGGCAAGGGTACGTGTGGAGTTGAACACGCTGGCGGGCACGGCGGCAACGGTGCTGGCCGTGTAGATCAGGGCCGCGGTTTCGCCTACAATGCGGCCCGTTGCCAAAATCACGCCGGACAGGATGCCCGGCATGGCGCTGGGCAGCACAATGGTGAATACGGTGCGCAGCTTACCGGCCCCCAGGCCAAAGCTGCCCTCGCGGTAAGAATCCGGCACTGCAAGTAGCGCTTCCTCGGTGGTGCGCATGATGACCGGCAGCACCATGATGGCCAGCGTGAAGGCACCGGCGATCAGGCTGTAGCCCCATTTGAGCTGCATGACAAAGAACAGCATACCGAACAGACCGTATACGATGGAGGGGATGCCCTGCAGCGTTTCGGTGGTGATGCGCACCACCTTGACCAGCTTGCTGCCGCGCTTGGCGTATTCCACCAGCCAGACCGCAGCAAAAATGCCCAGCGGTGTGGCAATGGCCAGCGAGAACGCCGTCATCAGAATGGTATTGATAAGCGCGGGCATCAGGGATACGTTGTCGGAATTATAGGTCCACTCAAACAGGGACGGCTTGAGGTTGGGAATACCGTTGACCAGGATATAGCCGATCAGGAACACAAGGATCGCCACAGTAATCAGGGCCGCCAGCCGCACCAGCCAGCGCATGACAAGGGCATACGCGCGGGCCGCCATGCGGTTTTCGTGGCGGGCGGGGGGAACGATTTTCGCATTTGCGTGGGTCATATCATCGGTTTTACCGGCGGTTGCAGCAAAATCAGCCATTCTTTTCGCCCCCCTTTACCAAACTAAAGCAGAGATTGATCAGCAGAATGAAAACGAACAACACAACGCCGGTTGCGATCAGCGCTTCGCGGTGCAGGTCTGCAGCGTAACCCATCTCGATGACGATGTTGGAGGTCATCGTGCGCAGCCCCTGGAACAAGCCCTTGGGCATCCAGGTCTGGTTGCCGGCAACCATCACAACGGCCATCGTTTCGCCGATGGCGCGGCCAACACCCAGGATTACAGCGGACATTACGCCGCTTTTGGCGGCGGGCAGCACCGCGCAAAACACGCTGCGCTCATGGGTAGCACCCAGAGCTAGGCTGCCCTCGTAATAGCTTTGGGGCACAGCGTCCAGGCTGGTTTTGCTGACCGTGATGATGGTGGGCAAAATCATGATGCCCAGCAGCAGGCTGGCGGTAAACAGGCTCATGCCCTTGCCGCTTTTCACGTGCAGCACAGTTTTGAAAAAGTCCGATTTGACCATAGCCTGCACCGCCGGGACCATAACGATCATGCCGAAGAAGCCGTACACGACCGAGGGGATACCGGCCAGCAGCTGTACCGCCGGCAACAGCACCTTGTTGATACGGGGCGATGCAAAGCGGGACATATAGATGGCCGTCAGCAGCCCAATGGGCACCCCCACAATGATCGCGCCTGCGGTGACATAGATGCTCCCCAGGATCATGGGCAGGATGCCGTACAGGTTGTTGCCGGGTTTCCAGGTGGTGCCAAGCAGGAACTTGAGGGGGCCGATCTCAAAAATGGTGGGCAGGCCGTTTGCAAATAAGAAGATGCAGATCAGCGTCACGGCCAGAATGGAGATGCATGCGCAGGCGGTAAATACACCCTGCATGACGATCTCTTTCAGGTGCGAAGTTGTTGTTTTCATTTTCCCATACTCTCCTGTCTTTGCTCAGGAACTATATACCGATGGCTTTCAAAAAACGGCCGTTGCCGCCTTTTGCCGCCGCAACAGCCGTCTTTTTTTAGGGCAACACCGCACAATTCCCGCCTTGCGGCTTAAGCAC
>UMHG01037632.1_pt1 | contig 11956 bp, 7 predicted proteins | sample 1965471 | NCBI WGS metagenome assembly UMHG01 (sample SAMEA4836092, study PRJEB28245) | human gut metagenome | biome: gut microbiome; material: fecal sample | place: Denmark | collected 2008
CGTTCGAAATATGGCATAACAGATTGAACAACTAATTCTATTCTTCGTAAAGTTTTCGGATACTTTTGTTGCAATAAATACAAATACGCCGGAAGATTTCCTCCATCTTCTTTTAATATTCTATTGTCATTAACATCAGCAGCAGAGCGGAGCGGGGCTCCCTTGCTCGTATCGTGAAAGTGGTATATTTTATAACTCTGCAAATAACCACGCAACCAAGTATCTCTATATGTAGTAGAATTTTTTATACAGCTTTCATCCACATTCACATATCCATATGCAGATCCTTCATACCAGCTATCTTCTTGAGCAATGAACATACTCCCATTATCCCTTGGTTGCAGGGTGAAAGAATATGCATTACTGGAAAAGCTCAAATATCCTGTTATTTCCTTTGTTCTTTTAATTCCATAATACAATAATCCATCAGCCCGATTTTGCATAGTATAATTTTGTAAACGTTGCTCATAGATATTATTAACCAATTTGAAGAACGATATAAAATTCGTTTTGCCAACGCCATTAGAGCCTATCAAAATATTAATCGGCTTCAAATCAAGGTTCAAATCTTTTATAGATTTATATCCTGTTATTTTAATATTATCTAACATAGTGTTATATCGTCTTAAATTCTATTCCACGATCTTGCATTTGCAAAACAGTATTGGTTTTCAATTGGTCGTTGCCCTCGAACAAATTGTCAAGCGCAATGACTTTTTGGGGATGTGCAGCCAAAACCGCATCGACCGTTTTCTGAGTCGCAGATTCCAGCATCAGAATCAACTCTCCGTCATTCACCGTATAATATCCAGCCTCGCGTTCGATACGGCTGTTCAGATCCTTACCGCTCTTCAACAGCAATTCATAAACCATATTTCCGACAGTCGCATTTTTTGCCAATGGGTCAAGGAAATCGATAAGTTGCTGTTTCCATTCCTCCTTATCCGACCCCTTAATATCTCGCCACTGTTTGAAATTGCTCTCCGCAAGTTTGAATACCTTGAATCCGAGGTCCGGCATCCTTACAAGTTCTTCGCCCTCGAAATCTAACCGTCTCTGTTGTTTGGCCTGTTCCGCCTCAATCTCCATGCGGAGCTTCATGCCAGCACGACGAATCCGCTCTTTGGATATTTCGGCAATCGTTTTATATCCGGCTTTATAAGCTTCGCTTTTCGCATCGCACAATTCGGGTAGCTGGATACAAATATATTTGCGATTGCCTCCATCTTCTCTGTTCAATTGCATAACTGCATGGGCCGTTGTTCCGCTACCTGCAAAAAAATCAAGAATTATGTCTTCGGAAGCTGGATATGATGTAACAAGGCTTACAAATGTTTTGATAATGCCCTCATCTTTCGGATAATCAAAATATTTTCCATTTAATAGTTCTTCTATCCGTTTGGAAGCTCCACGTCCGTCTTTGTAGAATACACTAGAATAGATTTCATATTCTGTTTCTTTTAAATAACGTTTTAAACATGGAACTGTGGTCTCATCTTTACCAAAAACAATCCTATGATTTGCCAATAACTCCGGCAATTTGCTTTCTGCAAAACGCCATCCTCCCGTAGGGACCTTACAAGGTCTATTGGTAACAGGATGAATAATGTCGAACCTGCCCCCCTGACCCGTTCCTTGGGATATATTATCAGGGTGATATATCCCAAGGAACGGGTCAACTTTCCTATAATGGTTATGGGCTTTTGCAGGACTGTTATCAGGTAATCCTGCAAAAAAATCTTTCAAGCCACGTTCTATCTTCTCACAATCATCTCCGTATTGCACCTTCAACGATTCATATGCTTGATATACTTGCTCCAAACCTTGTTTCCGCACTTGCCAATTCCTATTGGAACGTACTTTATCGAATGCAAGATTCTCAATCTTATTTTTGCAATAAATCAAGCAATACTCATGGTTCACGGCTATTTGTGCCGCCATTGATTTCCTCCCTTGCTCCCAAATTATTTGCGCTACAAAATTCTCTTCCCCAAAAATCTCATTCATCAATAATCGGAGATTATGCACCTCGTTATCATCGATTGAGACAAAGATTACGCCGTCCTCACGCAACAGGCTTTTAGCCAGATACAGACGTGGCATCATCATGTTGAGCCAATTGCTATGGTATTGACCGTTTTCCTTGCTGTTTTTACGGAACATACCTTCCCGGGTCATATAGCCTTCCTCGTCTTTATCTCCAACGCGGCGCATATATTCCTCCTTAGTCTCAGAGAATTTATCAGGATAAATGAACGAATCGTTACCGGTATTGTAGGGAGGATCGATATAAATCATCTTTATTTTGTTGAAATAGCTCTTTTGAAGCACCTTCAACACCTCCATATTTTCTCCCTCAATAAAGATATTCTGCGTATTATCGAAATCGACAGATTCTTCCCGACAAGGTACAAGAGTAGCCGATGATGGCTGCTGCATCACTCGGAAAGCATCACTTTTGCCCGCCCAATTCAATACATAGCGCTCATTGGAAAAATTTATGTTCTCTCCCAATGTCGCTTTCAACTTCTCCCAGTCAATCTTTCCCTCATTAAATACTTCGGGCATAAGCGACCGAAGCGCTTTAAGCCGCTCTTCTTGGGGTGTTATAGAATATCTGTCCATCTGCATATATAATTACCCTAATATAGTAAACAAAGATACGAAAATTCAGATTAACGACAAGATATGGCTTCAATTTGTTGATTTATATTTTTATTCACATAATTGGATATAGGCGTCAATCCGATAATAATGAAGAACCGCACTGGATATTTGCATAAAATCTTGCTCACATTAAAAATTTGAATTGTGCCAATATAATTCACTTTCGAGCTTACCCATGTGCCACAAATTTTCTTTCAGAGGAGCCTAATACCTCACTTGCCTTATTTAGACAGAGGCCAAAAATCGATCTCTTTTGTAGCCAATTGCATCTGTTTTATGATCGTAGCTCCCGTAGAAGAACAGGATAGGACTTCATCATGTCATGACTTTGAAAATTGTTGCAGTAAAAGTAAAAATACACCTCAATAAGGCGAGAATAAGCTCTCATCTCCTAAACATGAAAAATGATTTTCCGCGTATGTTAATGTTTCTCCATGCGCTGCCCTCCTGACGAACCATTTCCATTTTAGAAACAGTTGCCTCGCGTTTCAACTCTCCGCTTTGGAAAATATGACGGATATATTTTGGAATCGCAGGAATTCCCGTTCTGAACAATTGCGCAATCTGCGCACACGTTATTGTTTTTTATACAGACATCCAAATAGGGTTCTCCATCATCCATCTAAGAATAAACCCGAAAAGTCGGTAACTGTTCACGCCGCAACACAATTGCCCATCCTTATCAAAAAGGAACGGGATATTAGAAATCTCCACTCCTGAAAGGCCACTGCAATAGCCTAAACAATCCGAGAAAAGCAAATTTCAGCCCGGTTTATGTCATATCGTAAAAACTTCGCATTTTTATAAGGAATTTTACTGCAAACAGGATGTCAGACCCTCGGAAAACCATGATTGTCATTGACGGAGAGATTAAAACCTCTTCCGTCGAGCGTTGTTGGAATACCTCCAATCCTCATCGGTGCAACATTAAATTCAACAACTCTTCCAAAACCTATCCCTACTCTCCGAACAAAGTCTTGTTGCTGGAAAATCCCGTGCTATTCGACCCACAACACTGTCGGCTGCTGCACAAAGGTAAACAGCTCGGTCCGATAGCCTACATAGCCGCCTTTCAGCAGGGATCGCGGAAATTCTGGTACATCGAATACACCGACGGAAAAAAGCGCCGGCTACAAAGGCTCAGAGATCGAACTTATTCGGTCCTGTCTGGAGGACTTCTCCATCCAAAATATCTTCGAATATCTGCGGGATGTGGCAGCCATCAATCCGCTGAAAGCCAACGACGGCACACGATTGCTTCTGGCTCAATATCAGAAAATCGAGTTTATTCCGGACGATTCGGCGGCAGCTTGTTACCTGAATCCCGGAAAATTCCCGCTCCAACACGCCTCCGCCCCACCGCTTTTCTACCCTTTCGGCTGCAATGCCAGCCAGCAAAAGGCTATCCAAGCCGCCTTCGAGCATCACTCAGCATTATCCAAGGACCTCCGGGAACAGGCAAGACGCAAACGATTCTCAACATCGTGGCCAACATCATCGCTCAAGGGCAGACGGTATTGATCGTCTCGAACAACAATTCGGCCATCGAAAACATAGTCGAAAAGTTGGACAAACACGACATGGGATTCATCGCCGCTTTGCTGGGAAGCAGTGATAACAAATCGGTATTCATTGAAACGCAGGCCATTGAAAAGGCTATTCCCGCCCAGATCGATTCATGGTATTCGGCCGAGGCAGACTCTCCCGAATTTCTGAAGACGATTCAGGCGCAAGCCGCTTCCATGCAGGAAATATTCGCCCGGCAGGAACGATTGGCACTGGCCCGGCAGGAACTGACCCTCAAAACAGAGCAGACACATTTCGAACAGGAAACGACCTCCGATCCGACGGTAACGCTCCGCCGAAAACTCTCGTCGGCAAGGCTACTGACGCTATGGAACGAATTGCAGACGGCAGTCGAGAAGCCGGAAACGCGCGGGCTTTTCGCAAAATGGCTGGAGGCCATCCGGTGGTTTCTTCTCAAACGGAAAGTCGCACGATTGTTCAACGGTATCCGTCCCGATCCGCAACGACAGGATTTGTATGAACTGATTCCTGCCATCCAGCGCGATTTCTACCATATAAAGCACGAGGAGCTGTCCAATGAAATCGAACAGCTGCAGAAAGTACTTGCCGCTACCGATGCCCGACAGGCGATGGCACGGTTGAGCGACGATTCGATGCGTTACCTTCGGAATCTGCTCCGCCACAGATTCGGCAGGGGGCACGAGCGCCCGGTCTTCCAACGATTCACCGCCGGTTTCGTCAAGGAATATCCCGTCATCCTGAGTACGGCCTTCTCCTCGCGCTCAAATCTACGGGCGAACGCGCTATTCGATTACGTGATTATGGACGAAGCGTCGCAGGTTTCGTCTGATACGGGAGCATTGGCGCTTATGTGCGCCCGAAATGCGGTGATCGTCGGCGATTCGAAGCAATTGCCCAATGTCATCACCGATGCGGACAGGCTCCGATTACAGGCCATCGGAGCGAAGCATGCAATCGATGCCTGCTACGATTGTGCCGGTGTGGATTTCCTGGAATCGGTCTGCCGGGTTCTTCCCGACGCTCCGCAGACATTGCTGCGCGAACACTATCGGTGTCATCCGAAAATCATCGACTTCTGCAACCGGAAGTTCTATGGCGGGCAACTCGTCATCATGACCGAGGATCGGGGCGAAGCCGATGTGATCTCTGCCTGGCGGACAGTCCCGGGCGACCACGCACGCAGTCGGTTCAATCAGCGGGAAATCGAGGTCATCACCCGCGAGGTAATGCCGAAACTCCCTTACGACAACGCTGAAATCGGCATCATCACGCCCTACAACGAGCAGGTTGCCGCACTCTCCGGGCAATTGGACCGAAAAATCGATGTAGCGACGGTACACAAATTCCAGGGACGCGAGAAAGAGGCCATCGTAATGTCCACCGTAGACGATACGATCCGGGCATTCGTGGACGATCCCAACCTGCTGAATGTAGCCGTTTCGCGTGCCAAGCGTAAGTTTTGTCTGGTCGTTTCCGGAAACGAACAAACCGAAAGCCGCCATATCCCCAATTTGATCGCCTATATCGCATACAACAACTGCACGATAACGGAGAGCAAGATCTGTTCGGTTTTTGATCTGCTCTACGGGCAGTATGCCAAAGCCCGACAGACATTTCTTAAAAAGCATCGCAGAATTTCGGAATTCGCCTCCGAAAATCTGACCTTCGCCCTGCTGGAAAAGATTCTGGCCGGGGATTCCGAATTCTGTCACCTGGGAATTGTCTGTCACCAACCCTTGCGGCAGCTCATCCGCGACTGGTCGCTGCTTGATGAAGAGCCTCCAACAGAGCCACACACCTCGACTTTCTAATTTACAACCGGGTGAGCAAACAACCCGTACTGGCAATTGAAACCGACGGATACGGATTTCACAAGCAAGGCACCCGACAATCCGAACGCGACGAAAAGAAGAACCGCATCTTGGCCAGATACGGACTTCCGATGCTGCGGCTCTCGACCATCGGGACCGACGAGGAGACGAAAATTCGAACGAGGTTACATGAGATACAAGCATAGGGAAAATCGAAGAGAAGTATTTAATTGCCTCCCCTACTAATCCATCCTCATCCCAAAATTTTTCCGCATTTGGATTTTTCGCCCGAAATAGTTATCTTTGTACTGTCATGCAAGGAGATACGACGGCGGCGCAGGCGGAACGGGCAAGCGGGCGCAAGACCGTGCAAAACAGCGGTAGACAATGCGGGGTGCGAATCCGAAAAACCGCCGCAATCCGTTGATATACATCAGGCTTTCCTCTGTGCGAACTATGACTGCGATGTGAACTGTGGCTTCAGTGGCCCGCCAACGCATAGGGATCGTCCGAATTCAGATGCAGCAGCATTTTGATATTTCCATCTTTCGACAGTTTGCTATACTCGTCTGCGGCATCGTCGGACGGATTGTCCGAAAACTGGCAGGTCGGTATCGCTTCGGCTCTGTAGGTATTTACCAAAGTCGCCATGGACGAAACAACAACTCCTTTAAGAAGCTTCTTGAGGCGCGATTTCTTAGTAGTTACATCACAAATATACAATAAATTATTTATTGCCAATCGTTTGCATATTGTAAAATGAATCATTTTCACTACATTTGGATAAACTTGCGTTTTTTACTTTGAACGGGCGTGATATCACAAAATTCGTAAAATGAAATACCCGATTGCATTTATCGATACCGAGATCGAGCCGAAGAGCTGACAGATACTCGATATCAATGGTATTAGAAACGATGGATGCGAATTCCACAAAATCCTTATTGTTTCCGCATATACAAATTGACAAAAAGGGATCAGACCGGGCAACGCATCATTCGATGATCGTTCCTACCTACGTATCCGGATTACGGAGAAGCTGCGGAGGACAGATCCAAAAAACTTTTCATCAGATACCGAAGCAAATCACTCCGGAACTTGACATTGGCAAAAGCCGTCCCGAAATTTGCCGGATCGGAAAATTTTTCGTATCTTACAGTAGGTTATTTGAAATGCGGTATTTGAGCGCAATTAACTGAAAATTAACAATTGCCTTTTCGTTACCTATTCTTCTATACAAAAAATGTAACGACCCAATAAATCGAATCGTTACATCTGTTTAATCCCGAACCAGGCACGGTCCCTACCGGATTTCCGCTGCGGATAAGGGATTACGACCTCCGGTTGAGTTTATCCGGCCATGCTAAAATATGGGCTGAAAAAGCCGGATGCGGAGCGGCGGCCGGCTTCCAAACTCCCCGGAATTTCGTTACATTTGTCATAACAAGACGACGCGACTATGAATAAGGCCACCATCCTGCTGGTTCTCATCCGTTCGATGACCAAGGCGGAAAAGCGGTTTCTGAAACTATACAGCAATCTTCAGGACGGCGACAAAGTGTATCTTCGGCTTTTCGACCTCATGAAGGAGTGCTCCTCCGTCGAGGAAACAGCCCGGAGATTCGGCCGCGAGGCCGAAAAATGCAGCTTCGAAATCGCGGTCAAACACCTCTATAAGGTAGTGATCGAGTGTCTTCTGCATCTCCGGGGACGGGATAGCATCCGGTCGCGCATCTCCGATTGTCTTTCCGAGGCGGAAATTCTGTTCCGCTGCGGTCTTTTCCGCCCGGCGATCGAACGGCTGAACGGAGCGAAGGCTCTGGCACTCCGCCATGAACAAACCGCCTGTCTGCTGCTGATCCGCCAGACCGAGCTGCAATATCTGAGTACCGAAGATTTTCAGGAGATCAGCGAAAAGCAGTTGGTCGAAAAGCAGATGAAGGTAAACGAGACATTCAAACATCTGCGTTGCGCCGCCCAGCACATGCAACTCTACGATATTCTCAAATACCGCGCGGCTCACCGCGGCAAGATCCGTTCCGGCTGCGACAGACAGAGTTTGAACGACCTTGTGCTGAGCGAGCTGCATCTGATAGCCAACAGTTCCTACCAAGGGTTCGAGGTCGATAAGCTGCACTGGCTTTTCCAATCGGCCTATTTCCTGCAATCGAGCGATTACCTGGCTGCGATCCGGATTTACCGGCAGCTGCTCGATCTGTTCGACGAACATCCGGAACGAATTCTCGATCCGCCGCTCTACTATCTCGACGCCGTACTGGGTATCCTCGACAGTCTGCTTTCGGCCCGGCTGTACGACGAAATGCCTTTTTTCATCGCCCGGCTGCACCGACTCGCCGCCGGATCCTACCCACAGAACTTCATCCGAAGAATACAGATACATATCTACCTCTACAACTCCTTCCGGCTGATCAACAGCGGGGCGATCGACGAAGCGCGCATACACTACGAAACGAACCGGGGAATCGTTTTCCAGAAATTTTCCCAGCAGCGGATCGACCTGCAACTTTTGCTGTTGCTCAATCAGACGGTTCTGCACATGGCGGAAGGACGTCTCGCCCAGGCAAGAGGGGCCATGACCCGCATCTGGGAGGGCGGGCAGGTCTTCAGCCACTTCCCCGGATTCCGGACCGTCCGTCTGGTGAATCTGCTCCTGCAGGCGGAGTGCGGACACTACGATTTCGTCGAATCCGAAATCAAATCCATCCGCCGGGCGGCATCCATCGGAAACGATTCGCTCGAACGGTTGGTTTTCCAGTTCGTACGTCTCTACCCGCTGCCGCACACTCGGCACGAACGCAACCGGTTGTGGAGCCGGTTTCGGCCACGGGTCGAAACGATCGTCCGGGCCGAGTACGAACGCCCGCTGCTCAAATATTTCGATTTCGCCGCCTGGATCGAATCGCGGCTCACGGGAGTCGGCCTTGCGGAAGTCATAACCCGCAATGCGGGCCGACAGGCCGGACCGGGACATTGACCGGCCGCACGGACTGCCGTTCCGCCATCTTTGCCAGAAGTCCGGCGGGCCGCGTCACGAAGGTCTCTCCGGGGACCCGACGCGAAAAGCCCTGCGACAGCCCGGAAACGGGCGGCCGCAGAGCTTCCCCGGAAACCGCTCCCGGCGGATGTCATCCGTCCCGCTCGACCGACAGCGCCACCAGCGCCACGACCGCCAGCACCAGTCCGACGGTCAGCATCGGTCCGGGAACCACGGCGAAGATCACCAGCGACAGCACCATCGTGATGAGCGGAGCCAGCCCCTGCATCGGGGAAATGATGATCGCCTTGCCGTAGCGATAGGCATACACCAGCGTCAGAGCGCCCACCGCGTTGAGCAACTGGGTCAGAAATCCTCCGATCCAGAGTCCCGCACCGATCCGCCCGGATTGCGGTCCGGCCATACGCAGCGCCACGGGAACCAGCATCAATCCCGTCAGCGCCATGTAGAAGAAGATGCTCTCGGCGCTCATCGAGGCGTTGGCGAACTTCATGACATAGCCCTGCACGCCCCACGCCACGAAGACGACGACCGCCAGCACCGGCCACAGACCGCCCTCCGCAGTTCCGTCGTGCGTCCCCTCCTGCCACGAGAGAAAGAAAATCGCCGCCAGCGCCACAACGATCCCGAAGATCTGGATGCGGCTGGCCCGTTCGTGCAGCAGCGCGAGCGACAGCGCGATGGTGACGACCGGCGACATCGACACGAACGGAAATACGATATAGGCGGGCCCGAAGCGCAGCGCCTCGAACAGCACGAGCTGACCGCCGGCCCCGAGCAGTCCGGCGCTCAGCCCCAGCAGCAACGCCCGCGGCGAACGGTCCAGCCGCCACCGGGCGATCCGCAGGGCCGCCACCGCACACGGGACCATCGAAAAGGCCCACACGACGTAAACATGTCCCGACGGGAATCCCGCCCGCTCGATCAGTTCGCTCAGTTCGCCCCAGACGCCCCAGGTCAGCATGGTCACCAGCCCGAAAAAGAGCCAGCGGTGTTTTCCGATCCAATCCTTCATAACATGCTCTCTATTCGAGTTCGAAATCCAGCAGGCGGTTGTATCCGCTCGCCGCATCCCATATTCCTTCGTTGGCCAGCCGGATGCTGAAACACGGACTTTCGGCCAGGCGTTCGTCCGCATCGGGCAGCCACAACCACAACGTGCAGACGTCGCCCGCGACGAACTGCGGCGGCACGGCGAACCCGGCCGTCAACGTATGCGTCTTCCCCGCGAACCAGCGGCGCGGATCCCACGGCATGTCGAAAACCTGCCGTTTCCGACCCGAAGCGTCGGTCAGCACCAGCTTCGCCGGACGGGGGTTGAACGGCGAGGCGAACCCCTCGTTGCGCAGCTCCAGCCCGACGACGAACTCCCCGCCGGCAACGGGCCGCCGCGTGAAACGTCCCGTCTCGAGAACGAACCGGTATCCCAGCCGCCGTTCGATCTCCCCGAGGCATCCCTCCTGCCGCCACCGGGCGATCACTCCGGGATGGTAGGCGCTGTTCAGATAGCTCCAATGGTACTCCTCCATGTCCGCTACCCCGTCGGTGCAGTCGCAGTACTCCGACACGCTGCATGTCTCGCCGCCCATGCTCACATAGCGGCTCTCCGTCCGCCAGAACTCCCGGTCGGCCTCCCCGACGAAGGTCCCCACATCGTCGCGGCTCGCCAGGAAACAGTCGTTGTGCGCCGCCACGCGCGAGCGCGCCGACCCGTCCCAGGCCGTCCGGACGGAGACCGTATCCGCCGGAGAGAGCCCGCAGCACCGCATCTTGGCCACGGGCGTGCGCACGGCCACCATGCGGTCGGCCGGCAGGGCGTCGAGCAAGGCGTCGAGGACCCGGCGGCGGGGCGCGTAATCGGTCTCCGTCACGGGTTCGAACCCGAAATGGTCCGTGTAATACCACTCGCCCCACACGCCGACGAACCCCGCCTGCAGGACACAAATCACCGCCCCGTACCGTTGCAGCAGCGGCCTGAGCTGGGCGATATGCCCCAGCACGACCGGCTCGGCCGCATCCCAGGGCTTCTCCCGCTCGGAATCGCTGTACGCGAAACGCACGATCGCCTTGCAGCCGCCCTCGCGCAGGGCTTCGAAATTCCGTTCCACCAGCTCCAGACACTCCTCCGACAGCGGGCGGTCGATGAAGTCGCGGAGAAAATACTCCAGCAGGACCAGCGAGCGGTTCAGGCGCCGCTGTCCCCGCAGGGTCTCCGGAGAGAGCGGTTCCGGCGTTCCGTCCCCGGCGAACCGGAAATCATAGGGGTAGTAGAATCCCCGTTCGGGATTGGGAAACGCCTCGTCCGAAGACACGTACGCCACCCGGCGCAATCCGTCGCCGCCGGAGGCCGCGCCGCCGTCCGAACAGGCCGCCGCGCAGAAAGAGAGCAGCGCGGCCGCCCCGAAAAAAACAGGTATCGTCATCGTAGTCGGTAATCCGTAAAAAAGCCGGCGCCGCAACGCCGCGACGCCGGCCGAAACAGTTGATTCGATCGGTTTGAACCGAAAGGCGGGCGTTCGCCTTGCCGTTCGTCAGCGGCCGACGAGCATGTTCTCGACCGCCCCGTGTCCGACGACGCCGTTCTCTTCGACCGCACTGCCGGCGGGGATGTAAGCGATATCGTTCCAATCGTACTGCAACCCGATTCCGACCCGGAAACGACTGCCCAGATTCGGGATCGAGGAGCGCACCACGACCACCTCGACGGCCTTGCGTCCGTTCTCCAGCTCCACGGGTTTCGATGCGGAGCAGACGCCCGATCCCGCGGCCAGCAGCTCGGTCTAGTCCCAGCCGCCCGAAAGGTTCTCGCCCGTCCAGTTGAAGATCGTGGGATCGTAGGCCGCCGGAGCGCCCGCGTCGTCCACGACCATCCCCTCGAACAGGATGTCCGCGCCGTCGTTCGTCCACGCCGCAT